>Ga0256839_1000858_pt1 | contig 38808 bp, 55 predicted proteins | sample 354166metaG_FD_185968 | JGI IMG/M metagenome (GOLD analysis project Ga0256839, IMG submission 185968) | Hydrothermal vent microbial communities from Mid Atlantic Ridge, Atlantic Ocean - 354-166 | ecosystem: Environmental > Aquatic > Marine > Hydrothermal vents | place: Atlantic Ocean: Mid...
GGTATCGCGGCCCCGGATTTCGAGAGTTTTTTCTGCGCCTATAGGCCTTCCTATCCAATAGAATCAATGGCTTGCGGGTTAGTTGTCACTAACTTTTATGTTTCAGCAGGCAAACTTGGCGCAATTTGTTGCCTATACACACTAGCAATGGTTTACTATAACGATGGAAATAGACCTGAAAATAGATGTTGAGCAAGCAGCAAATAATTTGCTCAACTATCAAAGAAAGAAGCTTCCTACTGCCGTTACCAGAACGCTAAATAAAACAATTCGTGGCGTCTTGACTGACACAAAACGGCTTATGGCTAAGCGTATTGGTATGACGCAAAAAGAGATCGCTGACCGTACAAAACTGACGTTCTCGACATCAACTAATTTAGTTGCTTCTATGGAGATTCGCGGCGAGAGACGAGTTCCAAATATGTCTGCGTTCAGAGCAAGGCAGATGAAAAAGGGTGTATCTGCGCGCGTATGGGAAAGGCGTAGGGTTTATAAAGGGACGTTTATTGTACAGCGTAGAGGCGGGAAAAAAGATACTGTGTTCAAGCGTGTTCATGGGGCTAAGAAAGTAAGGCCAACGAAAGGTCGTTACGCTGGGAAAGTTATAAAGCGTGGTCCTAGGAAAGGCCAACCAGTACTGCGTCAGCCAATAGCGCCAGTATTCGGAACGTCACTGCGTAGGGCTTTTGTTGCATTTCCACGTGACTATAGGCCAGCAAAGGAAGTTTTATATCCAATGGCAATTGGGCGGTTTGAAAAGGAATTTTCTAGACAAATCAACAGGATAACTAAATAATGGCAAGAACTGGCAAGATTGTTAACAAGGGTGAGCTCGCTGAGATATTTGGCGTCACAGACAGGTCTATAACACTATGGATGAGAAACGGCCTTCCGCCGCTTACAGAAACGAAACGTGGTCAAGCATCATCGTTTAACACAAAGGATGCGATAGCCTGGAAAATAAACGCAGAAATTCAGAAGATCCTACCTGAAGGAGCTAGGGTAACGGCTTTCGACCGCAATGCAGAAGATGCACGACTCAAGCGGTTTCAGGCAGATAAGGCAGAAGTAGAAGCACAGATAGCACGCAGGGAAGTAATCAAGGTTGAGGATGTTCAGGATATACTTAGCGAAGTCGCCGTAATATACGGGACACAAGTTGACGCTTTGGGTGGCAGACTTGCCAACGATTTGTCCAGCATTACAGATCCAGCAGAGATAAGGGCAAAAATCTTTGAAGAAAGCAGACGCATCAGGAATGAAACAGCTGACGCTCTCCAGGAGTTTGCTTCTGGGTTTAGTTCAGAAGTCGGCGATGCTGGTAAGGGCACCGAATCCGAGGACGGTTGACGTATGGGCAGATGAAAATCGCGTATTGCCTGCTGGTTCTGCAGAACCAGGACGGTACAGATCATGGCGAACGCCATATATGATCCCGATAGTTCGCGCCTTTTCTGTCCCTGGCGTCAAGAAGATCCCATTTGTTATGAGCTCTCAGATGGGCAAGAGTTTAAGCATGCAGAATATCATCGGAGCGCGCCTCGATGACGATCCAGCACCGATAATCTATGTGGCACCAACACAGTCAAATATTGACTCAGTTGTTGAGCCTAAAATTATGGAAATGTTCCGTGGATGTGAGTCATTATGGAACAAACTTGCGAAAGGGCATAAGAGTACGAAGCACCATAAGCGCGTATCAGGCGTTTCGTTCCGTATGGCATGGGCAGGATCTGCAACTGAACTTGCATCAGACTCTGCGGTGCTAGGATTGGTAGACGAGGTTGACCGTATGGAGCAGGATGTAAAAGGCGAGGGATCGCCTGTAGAGCTTACTGAGGCGCGTACATCAGTCTATCCTGATGGCCGCATAGGCGTGACAAGTACACCAACAGAAGGAACTGTAGATACATTTACGCATCCTGACACAGGACTTGATCACTGGTCTGTTGCGGACCCAAAACTGATTTTGTCAACTGTGTGGCGATTATGGCAAGAAGGAAGCCGCTATGAATGGGCCGTTCCATGCCCATCGTGCCGTGAGTATTTTATCCCAAGATTTTCATTATTGACGTGGCCTGAAAAGGCGACACCTGAGATCGCTGAGGCTAAAGCCGGCCTTGCCTGCCCACATTGTGGAGAAATCCACAAGGATAGTTCAAAGGCATGGATGAACGCACATGGTTACATGTTAGCTCCGGGTCAACGTCCAGATGCTATAGGCGAAGATGATGGCCCCTGCATTATTCATGACTTTGAGCAGGAAAAGAGCGAGCTTGTAGAGTTTGGTGATTATCTCCATCGCCCAACCAGTATTCACTCATTCTGGGTATCTGGTCTAATGTCATTCAGCCCGAAAAAAACTTACGGTTTCATCGCCAGTAAGTTCCTCCGCGCTACGTTGTCCGGTGAATTTGAGAGACTTAAAGGTGTTCTAAACACAGATCTTGGCGAGCTTTTCCGCGTCCACGGTGAGGCCCCTGAGTGGCAGCGCGTTATGGATTGTTCATTAGGGTACGGCAGCGGTGAAGTTCCTGAAGGTGTGAACTTCTTGACTGCTGGCGTAGATGTACAAAAGAACCGCGTTGTTTACACAGTAAGAGGATGGGGTGAGGGGCTAACAAGCTGGAAGATTGAGCACGGTGAATTATGGGGTGAGACAGATAAAAATGATGTTTGGGATTCGCTTGGCGATTTGATTTCCAAGGATTATAACGGCCTTTCAATATCAAAAATGGCAATAGATTCTGGTTACCGGCCTGATGATGTATACTCTTTTTGTAGACTTCATAGAGGAGTAGCAATCCCAACAAAGGGACATGACCAGATGGACAAACCTTACCGCGCGTCTATGGTTGATGTAAATGTTCGTGGTAAGACCGTCAAGAACGGCATCCAACTCTGGCATGTTAATTCTGACGTAATGAAGTCATGGGTCCATTCGCGCGTTGAGTGGCCGAAAGATCAGAAAGGCGCGTGGTTTATATCGTCGGATACAGACGAAGACTATTGCAAGCAGATTGTAGCCGAGCAAAGAGTATCAAAGCCAAGCGGGAAGATTGTTTGGGTTGCAGTGGCTACTGATAATCACTATCTTGATGCTGAGTCTCTTGCATATGCTGCTGCAAGAATATTGGGAACTACCGCGCCACGCAGTAGGCCAAAGAAAGATGCAGTTCAAGATGAGAAGCATGGAGCACAATCTAACCATGGATCTGGGTGGATGGGGCGTAGGCGTGGATCTTGGATGCGTAGGTAAAAAACTAGCCAATTTACAAAGAAATATTTATGTAGGGAATCAACTATGAATGTATTAACTGTCATCTTAATTGCTGTATTTTTATCGGCCTGTGATCTTGTCGGCTCTGGTAAGTCAGGGAACATTGAGGCCACGTTGAATCCATCTCCGTCCAATCTGGCGGTCAATGGGAATCTGTATGATTACACGGTATCCGTGGCAATTTCAGATTTCCCTATCGCAGATATTGAGGACTTGTCGAGAATAGGCACGACGCCTAATGCTGCGTGTATGGTAATCTGGGAGCAGGCATTGATTTATTCTGCCTACTGTGTCCCGTTTCCGAATTACCCAGAAATGTGTACACCATCCGCCAGCGGTATAGATTGCCCTATCGGTGCCGGAACTCTGCGAGGCATGCTGGTCGATTTCTTCGGCCCAGCGCGGACACTGACCGAAGAAGAGACACAGCTTGTCGATGGCATCGTCAAGGCAACAATCTGCAACGCACCAAGAGCGAATGGCGATCAGTCGCCGTGCGTATAGACGACAGTGATGTTGGCAGGCTGGCAGCAAAAGCGAAAAAGAAGTATGGCTCTTTGTTGTCAGACGACGAGTTGGAGCAAGAGGCTAGAATTGTTCTTTGGCAAGCGTCGGAAAATAACGCCGGCAAATGGTCATGGATATGGCAGCGTTTCAATGGAGCGCTAATAGACTTACTCAGGAAAAATAAGCTTACTGGAAGAAATAAGACGCTGACAAGAGCAGATTACGATCTTGATCTTATACGCACAACGGATCAGGAAGTTGAGGTAGATGTAAGAAAACTCTTTGCACCGCTCACGCCAGCACAAAAAGAGGTTGCATTACTCATTTATGTGCACGGCTTAACAAGGTCAGAGGTAGCTAAGATATTAGGCAAATCTACCTTTGCTGTATACTTCCTGGACACTTCAGCTATCAAACGACTATCTAAGGTTCATGGTGTAAATAATGGCTAGGGTATTACCGAGGACAAGAGAGACTCTTTCCGCAGGTGGGACTACGAGTGTAGCCCTCGGCGGTGCAGTCAGTGGTGCTCAGGCTTTTTCAGCCAACGCATCTGTTGGACAGAGACTTGCCGTTTGGTTCGAGGACGGAACTGCACATCAATGGGGAATATGGTATCTCGACGGCTCTGGAAATCTAATCCAAGACAGATTTCTTGGTTCTTCTACTGGCAGCCAGCTTACTCTCAGTGCAAGCGCAGAAGCGTATTCAGCTGATTTGCCGATGGGGTATTCTGGATTAGGTCACACAGCGCAGAATACAGTTCAGGCGGTTGTAAATAAGTACACACCATTTTCTGATAACTGGAGCGGAGCTTATTTTAATAACTTATTATATTGTATTATTTCCCACTATCCTGGGCCAGTAGATGGTGTGGCAACTGGTATCAGGTTTCGGTTACGGTCTTCGGCAAGTGCAGGCTCAGGCGCAAAGATTCGGTGGGGCATTTATGAACTAGATGCCAATTACACACCAACCGGCCAGCCAATTGCAGAGACTGGAGACGTATCATTAGAACTTGCGCCCGGATATATAGTTGCTAATTTTGGTGCTCCTGTAGAAGGATTATTCAATCGTGACCTGGCCGTCGGCTATCTATGGAACACAAACGCAGGTGCAACGATACATAATTGCCGCAGACGCTATTGGACACCATTTGGTGTGGCTGGCGACACAACTAATATCGCTACAGCATTGCGCGACGGCACGAATAGAGTTGGGTGGACAACTATGCCAGATGCGGATACCGCTGTATGGAATGCGGCCCCTGAAAATGCAGATCAGGCAGCTTTCTTCACTTTGCTGGAGTTGCAATAATGGTTACACTGGCGAATAAATTCGGGCTTCCTGAGTACCTAGAAACTCTTGGCTACGAGGTGCACCAGGTTGTTGAGCCGGGCGGTAAAGTAAGTGTCCGCTATTCAGGCGGCACGGAGAGCGACATACAGGCAGCAATAGATGCTTACGACCCGCTAATTCCAGCCCAGACAGATGCAATAAAACGAGTAAAATCTGCCGCTGATGAAACTCGCCGACGTTACGCAAATCCAGAAAAAGATGGTATCTATCTCATTAAAGCACAGCAAGCAAAAGATTATTTGGCTGCAGTAGCCGCTAGTGGGGGAACTGAATTAACAGACACGTCTGGCTATGAGTTCGTGGTAAGTGAGCAGCATGCGAGTAATTTACCATCTGTGTCGGACGCAGCTAATTTCATTCTCGGTATGCGTGACAGGTGGCTGTCTATTATGCTGGCTATAGAAGACATTGCACGGCCAGCAGTGACTGAGATCAGTACGCTCACATATGGTGAATGGAGACGTGCGGAAGTTATTGCAGATAGCGCTGTAACTAGGCTAGAGGCGATCTAATATGCCTGGTGCAGGCTGGGCCGAACTTGGCAAATACCCGCTTGGTGGGCCATATAGTGTAGCATCTGACACTACTCCGCCAGCGCTGTCTAACCCAGCAGCAACATCTACCGGAAGCACGACTGCAAGCGGTACTGTAACGACAGATGAGGGAAATGGCACTCTATATTTTATTGCCACGACTAATGCCACAGAATCAGCTGCTACGATTAAGGCTGGAGGTAGCCAGGCTGTCACTGCAACAGGTTCGCAGAGCGTTACGTTCTCAGGGCTGACGGCATCGACTACATATTACGCACACTATGTCCAGGATGATGCTGCAGGTAATGAGTCAAATGTCGTCACGAGCGCTAGCTTTACAACGGATGCGGCAACATTTTCAGGCAGCTTATCTGCTGGCAGCAGCGCAAGTGAATCGTTTTCTGCTGCAGCAACTACCATCTCAACGCTGTCTTCAGGGCTGTCTGTCTCCGCTGCAATTTCAAGTAAAGCCACAGCTTCAGCAAGCATAACAGAGGGCGCCGGAGCAGCGGACTCAGACGCCGGCGCCGCCGCTATCGTGGTGTCAACTACGGACGGAATGTCAGCTTCAGCCGCCCAATCGGCTTTGGCAAATGCTGTCGCAGCGATATCTGACGGGCTGGCGGCAGGTGAGGCTTGGGCATCGAGTGTGCAGGCAGTAGCTGACCTTGCAAGTGCAGTGCAGTTTGGGGACACATACGCAGGTAGTGTCACGATTCCTGGCGGACAAACTGGAGCAATGACGGCGGGGTCTTCGGCTTCGGATGCGTTCGCTTCAGCGGTGGCGGCGCTCACGTCTTTGACTGATGGGGTATCTATCGGTGAAATGTTTAGCTCGGCGGCGGCAGCCAATGCTAGCCTGTCTGCATCAACCGCACTTGGCTCGACATTCTCTGCGGCCGTCGGGGCCGGAATCTCTGCGGCAATATCCGCCGGGACTGCGAACTCAGAGAGTTTCGTTACGGCGGTCAAGGCGCTAGCGACACTTACTGCAGACTCTGTCTTGGGTGATGCTTACGTTGCTAGTTATGCGGCATCTGGTAATATTATGGGAGGCGCTGAGTTTGGCGCGACATTTTCATACGGAGGCAGCATAGGCTGTCTAGTTGCTGCAGTTTCAATATCTGCGGCAGTAGGAGCAAGTATCATATTAGACCCTGCTGCAGATGGGACAATTACAGTCTGTCCATAACGAGGTGAATCATGGAATATAAGGGCGAATTTGGGGATTCTATCTCCGCCAAAGTAAATAGCGTTTCCGGACTCAGTGGTGATGCGCAAGTAATCGGACACTGGACGGCCATCTGTCGTGGCCCAGATGGCAATGTAAAATGGAGAGATGAATGGGAGAACATCGTGGTTAATGCAGGCCTCGATCATCTTCTTGATGCGACGCTATCAGCAGGTACGCAAATCACAACTTGGTATGTTGGATTGACAGACGGCACTCCTACCATTGCTGCAGGTGATACCATGGCATCTCATGCAGGCTGGGCAGAAGTCACATCCTACACAGAGGCTGCCCGTGTTACTTGGGTGGATGGAGGCGTCTCAAACCAGTCTGTCAGTAATTCTGCAAACACAGCTACGTTCTCCATAAACGCTACCGCAACAGTTGGTGGAGCGTTCCTTGTGTCTGATGCAACAAAGGGAGGAACAACTGGCATGCTGTATGCAGCAGGGGCATTTAGCGGTGGTGATAAGACCCTTGGCAGCGGAGATACGCTGGACGTAACCGCCACCTTCACTTCTGCTGCGGTGTAATCTTGTGGCTACGCTGACTTTATACGTCGGCAACGATAGTGTCTTGACGCTAAGTGGTCTCATTAATTCGGTGGACAGCACCTACATCAACTCTGCTACTGTAACGTATTCGTTGGTTGATTCTAACGGCGCGACAGTGGATTCAGGGTCAATGGCCTACGTTGCCTCGTCGAACGGAATCTACCGCGCCACGCTCGCCGATACACTCAGCCTTACAGCCGGTGACTCATATACGGTTATTGTGGACGCAGATGGTGGATCTGGCCTGAAATACCATAGTGAGTCAGCTGTAATCGCAGCAACGAGGACATAATCATGGCTGGGATAACACTCGCCCAAGCTGAGGCCGCTTTGGCAAATTGGATCGCAGCAGATACAGCGGTATCAAAAAACCAGTCATACACCATGGATGACAGAACTCTTACCCGCGCTCATGCATCTGAGGTCAGGGAAAATTTGCGTTTCTGGGAGAACAAGGTCGCTATCCTGCAGCGAGAAGCTGATGGTGCGCGTGGTATAAGCATGTCTACAGCGAGGTTCAACAAGTGAAGGCCTTAGATTTATGGCTCGCTGGAACTTTCCCTGGTTATGCAATGCGCCGCATGAAGGCGCAAGCACTTGTGCGTGCTAAATATGAAGCTGCTACGCCAACACATCAAAGGAAAGCAACAAAGTCTTCAGGTAGCGCCGACACCGTGAACCGTGCAGCCATCCAAAGCCTGAGAGACCAAGCCCGCAACCTAGAAGAAAACTACGACATAGCATCCGGTGCGCTTGACGTGCTGGTGGATAACGTCGTCGGCATGGGCATCCGCCCTGACCCGCAGATCAAGTCGCTGAACGGCGATTTATTGGAGGATGTCAATTCTAAGCTTCGCCAATTACACCGCGACTGGGTAAAGCGACCTGAAGTAACATGGGAGTTCGACTTCTACACGGCACAGCGTCTGCTCGCACGTTCGCTGTATCGCGACGGTGAAGTATTGGCACAACGTCTACTAGGCAAGGTTCGTGGCCTAGACCACGGAACAATCGTCCCATTCTCAATCGAGATGATGGAGGCGGACTTCCTGCCGATGACATTCGACGATGATGCAAAGGGTATCGTTCAGGGGGTTCAGAAGAACGCCTGGGGCAGACCAATAAACTATTACATCTACAAAACGCACCCCGGATCTTATGTTGGTTTCGGCGGGATGCTGGCCGAGACAAAGCGTGTCAAGGCGTCGGCTATCCTACATCCAAAGATGGTGAAGCGTATCGGACAAACTCGCGGCGTGTCAGTGTTCGCAACGGTACTCGGACGGTTTGAGGATATCAAAGAGATTGAAGAGTCTGAACGTGTTGCTGCTAGAGTAGCGGCGGCTATGACAGGCTACATCAAGAAAGGCAATCCTGATAATTACGTCTCCCCAAAAAGCGGAGAAAACTTCCGCATGATTGATTTTGAGCCAGGCATAATCTTTGATGACCTGCGTGAAGGCGAGGATGTTGGCCTAATATCCAGCAATCGGCCTAATTCACAGGTTACTTTGTTTCGTGACGACAATATGCGGGCTGCGGCGTCAGGCATTGGCGCGGCTTTCTCAAGCATCGCCAAGAACTACAACGGCTCGTATTCCAGTCAGCGCCAAGAGCTTGTAGAGGCATATCAGCACTACGGCCCATTATGGATGTATTTTGTACGGACTGTATGCCAGCCTATTTGGGAAGACTTCGTTTCTATGGCTTTCGCTTCTGGTGCGGTAGATACGCCGTCAGATCTTGACCGAGATACGATGTTTGACGTCGATCACTCGCGTCCAGCTATGCCTTGGATTGATCCCAAGAAGGAAGTTGAAGGCATAGAGAAGCGTCTGAACCTACGTCTCGTTGCCCGTAGCCAGGCTATCCGCCAGAGCGGTCAAGACCCTGATGAGGTGCGTGAGCTGGTCAAGCGTGAAAAGGCACAGGACGAGGAAGACGGATTTTCCTCTGATATTTCGCCTGATCCTAGTTAATTACAATAAAGGTGCCTCTGAGTTCACTTCGGCTAAAATCCGATGCAGAGTTTTTTTCGTCTAAGTCAACAAGATCTATTTCGTTTTGATTTGTATAAATCAGCAATTCTCTGTCCCAGAGGCACACGCCTAAGTCACCGTGCTTGTCGATGATCTTTTGAATCTCGCTTATTAGCTCACTAGCTTTCATGGTTTTCCCTCCTTAGCGCGTTCTCCATTAGCTCGGCGTAAAGCGCTTTTGCTCATTGTTTTCTCCTTCATCTTGTAAGTAAGCTGCTTAGTGGTCAGCGCTAAGACCACTCTAAGAATGGCCTTATAGCTTTGCCTTACACATCTATGAGATGAATTAGAAAAGACTCTAGCAAGCGATTTTCGCCCAGTCAACAACCTTTTTCAATATACTTGATTTGCTCGCCATGTTAGTGAATACTTAATTTACTACAAGGCCGCGTAATTGCTGCATTTATTCAAATTTGGGCAGGAAATAATGCCAAAAAATAAATCTTGGTTTTCGATTAAAGCGCTTGGTAAAGGCGACGCTGAAGTCTCGATATATGACGAGATTGGAGGCTGGGGCTTAACAGCAAAAGAGTTCAAAGATGACGTAAAAGCGCTTGGTGATGTCTCGAATATCACTGTAAAGATCAACTCGCCAGGCGGAAATGTGGCTGACGGGAACGCAATCTTCAACATCCTGAAGAAGCATTCTGCGCATATTTCTGTGGAGATCGAAGGCGTCGCGTTATCAATGGGCAGTCTTATCGCCATGGCTGGAGACACTATATCAATCGCCGAAAACGGCATGATGATGATCCATAACCCTTGGGGTGCAGCCGTTGGAGATGCCGAAGAACTACGAAAGGCTGCTGAAGTATCAGATAAGTTCAAGGCTGGCTTAGTCCGCGCATATGCGGCAAGAACTGGTATGTCTGAAGATGAAATCAGCGCCATGATGGACGATGAAACCTGGCTCGACGCAGAAGAGGCAGTTGAGTTTGGCTTCGCTGATGAAATTACTGACCGGGTTGAAATGGCCGCACATTTCGACCTTTCACGGTTCCAGCATGTGCCGGAGCCACTTTTGTCGTCGGGTAACAAGTCCGACATTATTAAGAGGAAAAATGTCATGCCTGATAAAAAGGTGGATACCAATGCCGGCGTCAGTGAGCCGGATATCGAAGAACTGAAAGCAAAGGCTGCTGAAGAAGCCTTGAAGGCAGAGGAAGAACGTCAGAATGCCATCAGGGGCTCATTCAAGCCTTACATTGAAGACCATCGAGACTTACTTGAAGCTTGCCTGAAGGACCGCTCTGTCGATGTTGCTACGGCTAACACGAAGCTCCTGGCCGCGCTTGGCGAAGGGCGTGAGTCTTTGGCCGGGGGCAGCAGGATCACCATGGGAGATCCAAGGGAAAGGTTCCGTGAGGGCGCTCTTAATGCATTGCTTATGAAAGCTGGTGTGATTGAGCATGACCCGAAGAATGAGTTTCGTGCATATTCGCTCTTCGAGATTGCTGCACATTCGCTGAGGATGAGCGGTGTAAGTCTCGCAGGCAAAAGTAGGATGGACATTGTTGGTGCTGCGTTTACCCATTCTACATCTGACCTACCATATCTCCTGGAAAATGTAATCGGGAAAAAGCTTCGAGCTGAATATTCCGCAATGCAGGAGACGTGGAGGAATATTGCCGACGTCTCCAGTGTTCCAGACTTCAAGCAGAATAAGCGAATTTTGCTTGGTTCCTTTAGTGACCTTGAGACTATTAGTGAAGGCGGAGAATACACTAGCGGGACACTCGGCGAGGAATACTCGACTATCACAGCAGAAACTAAGGGACGCATGATATCTCTGACTCGCCAAATGATCATTAATGATGATCTTGGCGGATTGATGAGAAATACTAGCAAGCTTGCTAGAGCTGCTTCTAGGGCAGTTGGTAATGACGTTTACAATGTCATTAACAACAACGCAAATATGGATGATGGAAATCCTATTTTCGGGACAGCGCATAATAACCTTGCAGGAACTGGTGCAGCTATTAGCGTATCTACTATTGGCGCAGGCAAGAAAGCGATGCGCACTCAGATGGACCCTAGCGGCAATGACTATCTTGATATTCGAGCGAAAACGTTGCTTGTTCCTGCTTCTCTCGAAGATGAGGCACTGACGTTTGTGGCTTCTGAAACTGACTACAGTCAGGCTAACAGTAAGAAGCCAAATATTCATCGTAATACGCTTGATGTTGTCTCAGAAGTCAGGCTTGATGCGGCAAGTACTACTGCATGGTATCTGGTTGCCGATCAAATGGTTGCTCCTCTTATCGAAGTTGCATTTCTTGATGGTCAGGAGACTCCTTATTTAGAGGCGGAAAACGGCTTTACGATAGACGGTGTAAGGTTGAAGGTTCGCCTTGATTATGGTGTTGCTCCGATTGAGTACCGCGGCGGTTACAAGAACCCTGGCGCGTAATCAAAGTCATTAGTTAATCGGCCCGCTTCGGCGGGCCAAAATCAAGAGGAAAGTTAAATGGCTACTAATTTTGTAAGTGATGCGACCACCATCGAATACGCTAACACTGGTTCCGCAATCAGTTCTAATGACGTTGTTGCTATGAATGACGTGGTTGGTATTGCTGTGGTAGATATCGCCGCTACCAATGGTATTGGGACAGTTATTATTGAAGGATCGTTCTCAGTTCCGAAAATCTCAGGCGTTGCCTGGGCAGTTGGTGACAAGGTTGATTGGGACGCTTCTGCATCTGCATTCAGCAAGGGTATTACTACTGCTGCTGGAGACGTTACGAACTGTGGCGTGGTTACTGCCGCTGCGGCCTCTGCGGCAACCACTGGTGTGGTTAAGCTGACCCCCGGCACTGGTACCGGAATCTAAGCTGGCGGCCCGCTTCGGCGGGCCATCTATCAAATGGCCAACGGCGTTGTTCAACCTGGTGACTTAGCAAGCGTATTTGCTGATTGGGATTCAGTTACCTATACCAAGAGCGGTGTTCCACATGGATCTAACCGCACTGTGTCAGTAAACGGCATTTTCAGTTCAACGGCATTTGATGAAAATGGGATTGAAGTTTACGCCCCAATCTTCCGTTGCGAGAAATCTACAGTATCAGATATAACTCACGGAGCGAAAATTACTGTTTTTGCCGAAGACTTCGATTCAACAGGCCAAGAATTTAAGGTTGTTGGGGTTCAAGATAATCAACTTGGCACAGTTCGTTTGCAACTGGAGAAAGTCTAATGGCCCTCCGTGTAGAACAGATCATGGTGGCGGTACTCGCCAATCTTACCGGCCTGGCAACTACCGGCGCTAACGTATTTCGCGGTCGAGTTTATGGCCTACAGGATACGGAAGTCCCGGCACTAACTATCTATCAGGGCGCTGATACTCCACTTGGTGATTATGGACTTGAGAATTACGCTTTCATCGACAGTGAGTTAACAATCAAGGTAACGGCGCACGTCAAGACGGCAGACCAGGCTGAAACAGAACTGAACAAGATCCGCCGCGAGGTGCATGTGGCGCTCATGGCAGATTACCAGCAGGGGTTGTCATTCGTCATAACAACGATCCCGCAAGGGGCAACAGAGCCGCTTCTGTTATCCGATGGCGAGACCCCGACGGCAACGATGGATATGTACTGGCGGGTCCAGTATCGCTCATCTCAAACTGATCCAGGAGCCTAGCATGAATCAACGTATAAAAACGAAAGTCCGCCACGGCGGTACAGTTATCGTGGACGATAAGGACAAGCAATCTTCTTCCGCGAAGCAAAAACCGAAAGATAAAGAGGTGAACAGCAATGTTGGTCAATCGTGAAGTCATCCTTGTAAAGACACAGGCAGTCGCAGGAACCCCGGTTGTCCCATCGGCTAGCACAGATGCTGTATTAGTTGAGAGTCCTAACTGGGGGCAAGAAGGACTCCGCATGGTCGAAAGGCCTGCTATACGCGCAAATATTGGATCACTCCAACATATTTATGCAGGGTCACTTCGAACTGTATCATTCGATATAGAAATGAAAGGACCAGGGTCTGCTTATAGCGCTTCAGTTCTGCCTGAGATGGACGCTCTGCTAGGTGCCTGTGGTCTCGGTCGTACCGTCGTTACCACAGCTGGATCAGAGTCAGTGACTTACCAGCCAGCCAGCACAGGTCATGAACTGGTTACGATTTACTACTATCAAGACGGCACTCTGTATCAACTAACTGATGCGCGAGGAGATGCCGAATTTAAGCTTGAGGTAGGTGGTCGTGGAATTGTGTCATTTAAGATGACAGGACATAGCTCATCACCGACCGATGTATCGCTGGTTAGTCCTACTTATGATTCGACTATTCCCCCGCCAGTAATCGGCGCTTCGTTCTCTATTGACAGCTATTCAGCAGTAATTTCAAGCCTTGCTTTCTCGCTTGGCAACACCGTGGCAACGCCACCTGACATGAACCAATCAGATGGCTACTCAGTCCCGCAGATCACTCAGCGTGACGTAAATGGTTCTTTTGATCCAGAGGCCGTGTTGGTAGCCACTGAGGCATTCGAAGCTAATCTTCGCAGCGGCAAATCAATGGCATTGTCAACTGGCACTATCGGTTCAACCCAATATAACCGCTTCGCCATTAGTATGCCTGCTGTCAGTTATCGTTCTATTGCCCCTGGTGACCGTAGTGGCGTCAGGACGTATGATCTTGGGTTCGGAGCTGCTGAATCGAGTGGCGACGATGAAGTTTCTATTCAGTTCACATGATGGAGTAGTACATGGCAACTGCACGCAAGGTACTTGCCCCTAGTTGGGAAACTATTCACGATACTGATTGGCTGTTAAAGCCGCTTACGGGGTTAGAGATGGAAGAAGTCCGTGAGGGTATTACCATCGAGGACGATGGGTCAGTAACTATCGGAGCAAAAGGGTGCCGTGCTGCGTTATATTACGGCCTCAAGGGATGGAGGAACTTTAAGGATGAAGACGGAAACGAAGTAGAATTCGTTAGCGCACAGTTACAAAACCTTGAGCGCATCCCGTTTGAATCTGTACAGGTTCTCACCATTACTATTCTTGGGCTTAGTTCAGTGGGGGACGAAGACGCAAAAAAATCCTAGCCGCAGTCGAAGTAGCACGTAATGCAAAAGACTTTGACTGTGTGACATGCAAATGGGGTCGTCATTGCAATAACGATAACCCGGCACCATTCCCGAAGTGGGTCGTCAAGTCGAGAGGGTCTATCGTATTTGAGAGCAAAGTTTGCTTGAAAGGGCTATCAGACTCGCGTGCAAATACTATGGTCCAATTGTATGGTGACTATTGTAAACAGATTCTCCCATTCGCCGGTGGCTCTATGGACCAGCCCAACTACTACACAGAATCAATGCGCATAATCGACGGGCATATAAATGGCGAAGAACAATAAAGATCCGAAGATTACACTGAAGGCCGAAGATAAAACGGCTAAGGCGTTTAAGAGCGCACAAAATAACCTCCGCAATCTGGCGTCATCAGCAGCTGTCCTAGAAGGTCCTCTTGGCCAAGTAGCAGGCCGTATAAATGCTGTTGGCGCAGCTATCGGCCGTATGAATCCAGCAGTTCTAATTGCCGGTGTTGGTCTTGCTTCACTCGCTGTAATACTTCAAAAATCAATATCTGCTGCTGGTGAATATGAAGCGGCAATGATACGCATAGACGGCGTACTAAAAGCCACAGGTAATTCAGCAGGTTTAACGGCAGACGCCATTGACGAAATGGCATTCTCAATTGCCAAGGATACCTTGGCGAGCCAAGAAGATACGCGCAGAGCAGCTACAGCGCTACTTACCTATGCCAATGTAGCAGGAGAGTCATTCGAGCGCATCATGCGCTTGTCTCAAGATTATGCAGCAGTATTTGGCGGGAATCTTGTTCGTGCAACAGTTAAATTTGGTCGTGCATTTGATGACCCATCGCGTGGCTTAGAATCATTAGCTGAAAAGATTACTGCATTTGATAAAAAGACCCGCGACATGATTGTTGCAATGCAGCAGGCTGGTGACCTTGCTGGTGCACAGGCTGAAATATTCCGCGTACTTGATGAGACTATAGGCGGCGTTGGTGGTGGTCAGGGCCTTGCGTTTTCAATAGATACGCTAGGCGAGAACTGGACGAAACTACTTCAAGTAATTGGAGAATCTTCAGGCGCAAAAAGTATTGCTCAATCATTTTTTGATACTCTTGCACAGGGCGTTGAAAATGTAACTCAATGGATAGACCCATCACTTGAACAGCAATTGATTGCTGTAAACCACCAGGTTCAGGCGCTTGAAAAAAGCATGAATCGTGTTGCCAGTCAGCCAGGTGGCGCTGAATCATCTGTATTTGATCAGCTTCGTGAATCATGGCGCGAAGCAAAACAGGAGCAAGATAGACTTACAGCTTCAGTTCAGCGAATGAAGAAGGCTGAAGAAGAAGCTGAAGAAGCAGGGCGTAGAAAGCGGGCAGAAACAGAAGCAAAGAAGAAAGCTTATGAGCGCGAGACGCGAGCATTAGAAATTCTGCGTCAGCAGATGAAGGAAGGTGCGAAAGTAACACTTGCTTCAAGGGACGCTAACGATATATTTGAAGACGGAATTTACTCTTTAAATCGCTTGTTCCAGGTTGGCGCGGTATCTGTGGAAACTTACGAACGTGCTGTTGCAAAACTAAAGAAGGAATTAGACAAATCAAAAAAGACTCCTGGACTTGGCGAGGTAGATAGATTTTTACAGACAGAAGAAGAAAATATAAAAGCTTCTTATGATCGTCGTATGGCAATTGTCACAGAAGCTTATAAAAAGTTAGAGCCAACAGAATTAACTGCAATCAAATCTATCCTTGATAAAGCTAAAGCTTTACGCGGAAAATATGTGCAAGATATGCGTATGTTACGCGTACAACAGGGGGTTGATATTGCGCAAGACCTTGCAAGTGTTATGTCATCATTGGCGTCAATAGAGCAGACTAAATCACAGTCACGATTGGCACAAGTAGAAGAAGATGCAAGACGCCGTGCAGACATTGTTCAAGAACAACTTGACAGTGGATTAATTTCTGAGGCTGAAGCAAATGCAAAGTTGAAGAAGATTGAGGCAGATCGCCAGCGTAACAGTGAGGCTGGAGCCAAGAAGAGCTTTGAAAATTCAAAGAAGCTGCAGCGAGCAGCAGCCATAGTCAATACCGCAGCAGCAGTAACGCTTACATTGTCTGATATAAGCATACAACCGTTCTTCGCTAGGGTAGCAGCAGCAGCAGCCATTGCAGCATCTGGCGCTGCGCAGATCGCATCTATCAATGCGGCGAGTTTCAATGGCGGAGGATCGATACCAGGCGTTGGCGGTTCGTTCGGTAACACCCCTGGTCAATTGCCAGCACTCCCAAATGAAGATCGTGGTTCAGTAACCATACAGTTCATAGGCGATCAATATGGGTGGGATGAATACATGGAGGAAAAGGTAATCAATGGAATCCGTGATGCCGTAGATAACCGTGATGTGACAATTATTGGACGTAGTTCACGACAGTTCCAGGAGCTTCAAGAATGACTTCCGTAACATACACCGCGACCAAGGGACTCAAGCTACTCGGCGACGAAAAGGGCGCGTGGCTTACTGATACCACAGAGGAAACGATCACAGGGTCGGAGCTGGTGACTAATGGTGACTTTGCGACTGATACCGATTGGGCGAAAGGCGCTGGGTGGACTATTGCGAGCGGCGTCGCTAGTAATTCTGGATCAATCAGCGCATTACAGACAATTTCAAGTATTCCTATAACGCCAGGAAAGACTTACATCTGCAAGCTTGAAATTACAGCATATACATCAGGTAATTTAAGGTTTTCAAATTCTACAGGGATAACTGCAGGGTCGAATCCAAATTACAATGCTGCGGGAACTTATTTTATTACAATCACCCCGACCGCGAGTGATGTCCTAGAAATTTATTCGGCTGCATTTGTCGGGAGCATCGACAATGTATCAGTCAGACTCGCCGACCCCGACCTATCGACTAGCAACAATGGACTTGGAGTTTATGGCTCTATCACCAAGTCAGCGGTTGCCCCTGGTTCTGGTTTGGTGGCGTATTCAGGATTTTCAGCGAGCAATTACCTTGAGCAACCATACAACGCTGATCTCGATTTCGGGACTGGTGATTTCTGTGTTATGGGGTGGGTCAAACCTAGCAGTGTTAGCGGCGCGTATGATAACTTTATTGAGTTAGGAGGCCCGTCGTCCATAAACACATACGCAGACAGCGGATTCTATATAGCAACTGGCGCAGACCCAAGCGTCTGGTATGTGGCCACACACATAACCGGCGCTGCATCGGAATTAAGCGCCGGAAGCTGGACTACTGACGAATGGCACTTCGTTGTCATGGTTAAAAGCAGCGGGAACCTTTACTCATATTTGGATGGTGCGCTGACAGCTTCAAAAGTTTCTACGCAAGATATAACTCTCGTTGGTACTGAGACGCTGATGATAGGCCGCAGGCATTCAACGTCAAACCCAAATTGGTCTGCTGCAAGCCAGGCACTTTTCCGCGTTCTGAACTACGCACCAACCGCTGCCCAAATAAAGGCGATATATGAATCAGAGAAGCATCTGTTCAAAAAGAACAGAATGTATACTCAGGCCGGTGAAGAATATTCATTGGACTTCGATTCAGTTTCAGTTCTTACACGTGGAGGGAACACCGTCGGGAAAGTTAGGCTATCGATTGATGGCACCCGTGAATTCTTGAAGCAGCGCGATGAAGTCATGTGGGATGTAACTACTGGAATTGTTGACCGTGATAATTTTGATCAAACTCGCAGGTTCTTGGAATCAGTTTCTAGCGGCGCACAGTTCACTTTCGACCCATATGGAACTATAGCATCGCCAGATGAACCGCGCACATGCACTCTTGAATCTAATAGCCACCAAGAACAGACGACTGGCCCAAGACATATAAGTACATCATTCAAGGTTCGTGAGCTGTGATCGACTACCCTGCAAACTTCGCCGCCAGCAACAACTCCTCCGTAAAAGAGCCACGGTTCACGGTCGAAATAGCCTTCGACAACGCTAACACTGATCTCTGGTATTTGACCAGTCACGCAGATTGCGAGGTACCTACTGGAGCTGCAAACGTTGTATATGGATGTTTAAAGCAACCGTCCGGCACATCGCAGAAGCTCAACCCACTAAAAGCCGCAGCCACAATCGGCTCACTGACGATACCTGCCGTTGACGTTGGCGGATCACTGACAGCATATATAGGGTCAAAGCTTGGCGTCGTTGACGGCATCCCAACTGGCGATGGGCTGCGCGGAAAGCGCATACGCATTTACATCGGTTACGCTGACCTTGCTTGGGCTGACTATGTTCTGCCCCCAGGTGGAACACAGCTGATACAGAAGATCACATACAATTCTGGGCTCTACACGTTTCTTTGCAATGATGTTCAGCGTACAGCACGAAAGAATATATTTGTTCCACGTGAAACAACGCTCAAATCTAATGTCAGTGTAGGCGATACAACAATAACAGTTGCAGATTCCTCTGCATTTGAAATGTTAGAGCATGACGCTTCTTATGGCGATGCTCCTAATTCAACAGTCGGATATATCAAGATCGAAGATGAAGTCATCCGCTATACGGGGAAAATAACTGGTTCTGGTACTGAGCAATTCACAGGATGTACGCGCGGAGTTCTAGGAACGGTTGAAACGGATCATGAAGTTGATCTTACTGCAGATGTAGACCGTAGGACGAAGGTCGAAGAATTCATTTATCTGCAAGGCCCAGTAATAAAGATTCTATATGCTGTGCTTACTGGTAATCTGTGGGGCCAGACAGGAAAGACTCTGCCATCGACGTGGCACCTCAACATCGATACAGCTTACATTGCAACTGCGCAGTTTACATCCATCGGCAATGACCTGTGGAACCCATCTGACCCTACTGCCGGATTCCAGTGCAGGGGCGAAGGACTGTCCAAGGTTGATGGTAAGAAGTTTTATGAAACTGAGCTGGCTCTACTGGCTGGGTGCTTCCTTCCAGTAACGTCTACAGGTGAACTTGGCCTAAGACGGATGAGCAGTGTTTTGCACGATGCACCACATATTGCATTGCTTGATAATAGCAACATAGTAAGCGTTGGCGTTCTTACCCACGACATGACGCAAGTCCATAATCAGTTCAATATAGAATGGAATTGGGATCATAAAGAACGAAAATTTACGCGAGGATCGTCATTAATAGACCAGGATAGTATTTCTACTCACGGGGCTGCCGTTCCATTTGAGATGAAGTTCAAAATGCTCCATGGTTCTACCAGTACCCAAGTTAACTTAGCCATGCTCCGTGACTCGGCGAGGGATCGTTACACAGGGCCACCTGAGCTAGTGACCGTTGAGTGTCTCCACAAGATGAACGGTATCGAGATAGGGGATATCGTTCGCCTTGAGACAGACCAGCTTCGTGACTATGTAAGCAGTTCTGATATCAGTCGGGCTTTTGAAGTACAGCAAGCACGCGTCAATTGGGGAACCGGAGAAGTTTCATTTGATTTGTTCGGGTCTTCTCAAAAGGCTGATTTGATTGCATCTAGTGAGTTATCGACTGTTCTTCCTAATTCGTTTTATGGCCCTGCCAGCGGTGGCATAGACATATCCACAGTCACTACTGGGACGCTCACTTCAGGTGTTTGGCACATCACGGCAGACGTGACGCTTGTAGGCGACGCAGATATGAATTCGCCAGGGGCTATATTTTATTATGAAGGCGGCGTCCAAATTGATACTGGGGTAACTGTTGATATTGTTGACAATGTTCAATTTCGGTTCCGCGACTCATTTACGCTTAATGGTGCTATAAATGGCGTTGGAGGATCAACTGCAAATTACACAGTTAATACTGGGATTGGTTCGACTGAATCAATGGGCGGCCTCAAATTCCATTTCGGCACATATGGATTATTTAATGAAGAACATGCGATAGGAATAAATTTACAGGGAAGCAGATCAAATGGAAATGGGAACGGCACTGGTAATATAAGGATTGCAAATGATGGCAGCCAATTAGTAGGACTGCCATCAGATTTAAGAGGCCAAACTAGCAACCCTGGAGGAAACAATTTCCTATGCGATAGTGTATGGGATGAGTCAACGTGTACACTTAGCGCGCTTGGTGGAAATCCTGCTTCAGGTGGCTCAGGATTTCTTCTTATTACCAGGTCTGCGTTTGGTCAGCCTGGGTCGGCAATCAATATTTCTGGTGCTGATGGTGTTCTTGGTGGGAGTGACGATTCTCCAATAAATGGAGAAGTAAAATTATATGCTGGATCAAGTGGGGGTGGCGCTCCTGGTGCATTTCTAGTATTGCTAGATGGATCTTCTGCGATTGAAGCTGGATTAATTAAAGAGGTAGTTGCAAGGCAAGGCAATATGCCTATAGTTGGCACTCCAGCGCTTCAAACAAATGCTTTCCGTGTTACTAAAGGTGTATGGCGAAACAATGACATAGGTGCGTTATATTCTCCCATTGATCATTCATCAACAAACAGCAAGGTTATTAGCATACCTCCAGCTGAAACTCCCACTGAAGACGTTCCGAAAATCACCTCTGTTCCAGCTTCTGTAAACATTGCAGAGAGTGCAGCAACAAACAACACGCTCAACGTCACCGCGCTTGAGATATCAGTAACGCCTCCTTCTGACGGCAATTACTCCGGCGCGAACGTTGAGATAAAGGACACCACTAAGGCTTCGTGGAAGCCTGTTGGGTTCGTCTCAGGTACCGAGGAGCTGGTTGTTTATGTCCCGAAGGCCGTAGCAACATATGAAGTACGTGCAAAGCCGGTATCTATCTTCGGCGTCGAGTCTGAGGAGTACGCAACCGCGTCAAAGACCCTCACCGCATCGGCTGGCCAGACTGTTATTGGATCAGGCAATAAGATCACAACAAGCCCAACCACTGGAAATGCTGCCAATGGACAAGGCGTTGAGATCAGTACTGACGGCATCAAGGGCTATAATAGTAGTGGTGTAGCAAAGTTCACGCTAGACCCTGCCACGGGCCTCCTGACAGCTGTTGACGGCACGTTTAGCGGCACAGTCACTGCTACTGCTGGAGCGGTTGGCGGGTGGGCTATCGCTTCTGGATCAATGACTGCTGGCGGTCTTGTACTGGACTCAGGCAATACGCGGATTAGGGCCACGAATGGCGCAAATTACACTGAAATGAGTCCGGCAGGAATGACAGGATTTGACTCAGTGTTAGGGATAACGTTTAATGTTCCTACGGACGGCAGTCCGCCGACATTTTCGTCAGGGATAATAAAGGAGACGCAATATGAAATACTATCTGCTGGGCACATTAAAACTGGTAGCGCTACTGGCTACCTTGTTGGTAACGGGATGTGGACAGGCATATCAGGAGGAGTCGCCAAATTTTCCGTAGGCGATCCAGCCAATGAAAAATATCTTGCCTTTGATGGTACTGATGTGGTGCTGGGTCGCAATTCACAGATTATTGGTGGAGACACGTTTAGTAATGATTCTCTATTTAGGAGAGTATCATATGTTGATGGTGTATATAGAGAAAATGTCATAACTTCTGGAGTATCAATAAGTATAAGCAACGGAGGATACGTTGATGCGCTTATTCCATCTTCTGCATCAGACACAGAAATATATCGCCGAGTACAATATACATCGCCACCGGCTTTATGGTCTAAGCGAAGGGGCTTTTCAATGAAGTTGTATTTTGTGCCTGGCTATGACACTACAATGAGCGGGAAAACTATATTGTTAGGAGTTGGGAGATACACCACAGCATCAGGAGTATTTTTTGGGTTTAAAATTGTTGGTACTAAAATTTATGGAATATGGGCAAAAGCAGGAACATTATATGCAACAACTGGACTGGCATTTATATCACCTCCAATTGAAAAGCAGTTTAGGGTATTATTATATCCAGATGAAAAAATAGAATTTTTTGTGAATGGAGCGCTTGTTGGAACAACTAGCACAGCATCAACTATACCTGGATCAGCCGATATAAGTTACGATGATTATTTTTCGTATTTGAGGTTTACTGGAGATGCTTCCTCTCCTGATTATCTAAATGTATATTTTTCTGAGTCACTATTTTACCAAGAATAATTTTTCATCTATATGAAACAAAAACAACCAGCAACAGAATCACTACAAAGATGGTTGATATTCCTATCGACACTATTACTAGCTGTGTTGGGATATCAGAGCCAGCAATTAACGTATCAAAATCGCCAGATCACGGCTGTGCTTTCTACAGTTGCAACTCTTACAGAGAGGGTTGCAAACAATCAGGATCATATAGAATCGATAATCCGCGATATTGATAGGCTGGAGAATTGGAGAAATTCTATTCCATTTCGCAAGCCAGACAAAACTGCATTTGTACCACGGTGGTTTTTATTGCCAGATCGTCGGATTGTTCATATGCCAGTTCGGCCTCCACTCAAACCAACAGAGAGGTTTTGATATGTTCAGATTCTCGCAACGATCACTCAATCGAATGGAAGGCGTCGATGGTAGGTTGCAGCAGATTGCACATCGCGCATTGGCAATTTCAAAGGTAGATTTCGGCATCCCTGAATACGGCGGTGTCCGTAGTCAGCAGGATCAGCATTATCTTTACTCAACTGGCGCTAGTAGCGTTGACGGTATAACTAATATCAGCAGACATCAAGACGGGAAAGCTCTTGACGTGTTTGCGTATGTTAATGGAAAAGCATCATGGGAACCTGAGCATATGGCCATGGTTGCCGTAGCAATGATGCAGGCCGCAAGTGAGCTTGGACACAAGCTGGAATGGGGAGGCTTGTGGAACAATTCAGACATGCCTCATTTCCAGCTAACTGACTGAGGGTGATGAAATGAATCCAGTAATCAAACGCGTGTTATTATTCGTCATGGGGCTGGTGATGGCTCTTGGCAGTTCTCTATCAACGATGGACGGCGGAGCACAGATTACGCCCAGTGATCTTGGTAGCATACCGCTCATGGCATGGCTATTCGCGGTCGGCGCTGGAATCAGTGGTGCAATGGGCAATCAACCGAAAAAGGAAGGTGAAAAGTGAAAATGAACATCAATCGCGCATATGGCTTCGTGATCGTTATGCTAATCGTCGCGCTGTCTGGCTGCGCCAGCATGGCAACGCCACAGACACTTGGCGAGCAGATTTTCTATGCAAAGAGCACATTGGTCGCTATCGATAACAGCGCCGCCGACTTGCTGGAGCGCAAACGGATCTCGAAAGCCGACGCCATCCGCGTCTGGCAGCGATCAGGCGAGGCTAGCACGTATCTAGATATTGCCAGGCTTGCAGATGGTACTGTGGATATCGATGGCGCTCAGGAGGGTCTGCGGAAGGCGCAGGAAATCCTGTACGAACTTGAAAATTATTTGCGACAACAGGAGGCATCGAAATGAGCACGATCAAAACAGTAGCGGCTGCTGGGGCCGTAGCCGATGCGCTCGGGGTTGTACTTGAGCTTACCCTACGCCTCCAACAGGCTAGCCTTGTCATACAGCGTGCACAAGCCGCTGGAGAAGACATTCCGCAAGACGCGTGGGATGCGCTTAACGTCGATGCTACAGCAGCGCGCCTGCGACTCCAGCAGGCTATCGACGAAGCCGAGTGAACTTCCTGGCTGGTGGGGATAGAGTAAAAGACCAGGCCAACAAGCCGCGACCGCCTCTCTCTGATGCGCACCATCGTTGCCTGGCACCAGCCACAATTTATTAAACAACAAAATCAATATGTTACGAACTATTGTTTAATTTGTGTTTAATAAATTTATTAGTTATTAATTGTTTCACTTTTGATCGCTAGCTCAGACACGCGGCTGAATGGAAATTCCAGCAGCAATTCAGCACACCGCGCAGCAGCAGGATGGACGCGCGTTTTGCCGCTTGCCCAATCGCGGTATGTTGTGTAGCTGACGCCAAGCGCCCGACTCATAGCAACAGGGCCAAGGCATAAGCGCTCGCGGATGTCGTTCAGTTCTTTAGCGGTCATGGCTGTCCTTTTTCGCTCAATTATCGTTGTTACATCTCATTTTTGTCGCGGAATAGTAGTTAGGCGTCAAGTAACGCCCTGTTCATAATCGTAATACAGTAGACCCGTATCAGTATAAATTTGAAATCTCCAATACGGATGGCAATTTCTAGTATTGCCATTATCGTCGAATTTAACATTAAAATTAGCAGATGAATTGCCACCGACAATCTTTCCGGCTCTGCCATCTACTGAACATGCCATACCCTTTTTAACTGGCGGAATATCTCGCTGCCTGCAAACTGCATCAATATGTTTCTGTGTATTTGGCATACTTATCTCCTGCGCCTAACAAGGCGCTCCAGTTGACGCTCAATACGCTGCGCTTCTTTCGCGCAACTGAGCTAAGTGGTTATTCACGCAGTCATGATGTGTCTATTGTCATGTCCACGCGCGGCAACTTACCTTCCGGGTCTATTTTCTCATACATCAAAAGAAGGGCATTTATCCCATGCCATGCTGCTAACTCATAATCACATATGCGTTCCTGGTCTCCCCAATATACGCCGTCTTCGTCGTCGCCATTCTCGTCGATTATGGCGTCTGCTGGCTTGTGTCTGATATTCACCGCTTTCGCAGATGCAGTTATGACGCCGACCACGATCTGGTCGGCAAGCTCGCTCCATACGCCATCCTCAAGGCTGTTATTAATTGCCGCGCGTGCCGCTTGATCGCGCTCGTACTCAGTAGCGAAGTACTGCATACCGTCGCCTTCCGGGTCGTACAAGAAAAATCGCTCGCCCTTATAACTACGATTCATTTCAAAACCTCCTTTATCGAATTAAGAGCGCCTTTATCGGTAGGGAAGCTCCACGGCACGGAGGTGATACTGGAACCCATGACGATCCCAAGCGGCACTATGACTGTTATACCGCCGACCCGCTCGCACTTAGAGCAATCAATCTCCAGCTTGACCTTCAGCTTTTTGACAGACTCGCGAGGGTTGAGTCTTATTGTGGGCGGCTATCGCCTATTGTCAAGGGTTGCGTAAGAAAAAATTCACGCACTGTCTTCTCCCGTCTCCAGAAAATGCAGGATCTGCCACTCAAGCGAGCTGTCGATATCATCCTCAGACAATCCAGTTACCACTGATAGCGTCTTCTCAGTAACAATATTCCCGTCTACACGCAACTCAGTGATATCGTAGTCATCTTCGTCAAAATAACCTTGGTCCTCCGCCCAATTATTTCTTACCCAGTGATGTACGCCAGTAACATGGACGCGTATCTCTTCCCATACTCCGACGAGGCAGACACAATCGAAATCGTCTGAGCCGTATTTTATCTTTGTCATTATTCCATCCAAATAAAAAAAGGCGATCAACCATCTGGCCAATTGCGGAACGGCACAATAACCTCCGGATGGTCATTGTATTGGCAAAGCAGCATTTCAGACAGTTTCACGCCGTTACTTTGAAATTGGTGCCAGCGGATTGATTCGAACCCGCAATCATCTAGGGCGACAGATTTTAAATCTGCTGTATCGACAATTCAACCACGCTGGATAAAATTTGTAAATTAAAACTTATCGTCAAGCCCCAATACTTTTCTTGCAGTTCTTCCAAAATCGCCAAGAATTTTAGAAAAACAATTATTTACTGGGTGAAAATACTTGCTCCTGTCGGCATAATACTCCAGTGCGTCATACGCCTTCATTAGTTCTTTATATGCTGCTCTAGCTGCGTGCTCAGGATCTTGGTACGTGATACGCCAAGATTCATAAGATTGTCGCTTCATCGCAATCTCCAACAATCACTTGCATAGCTTTTACCATAAAGTTACCTTCTTCTTTTTTGTGAATAAAACAAACGAATCAATGCGTTCTGGCATTTCATCAAACGGGCCAATGGTAGTGCCATTAACAGTGACTGCCTTGTTTAAACACCAGCGCTTCAATTCACTATTAGATGCGATGCCTTTTCTCTCTCTGCTAGTAAACTTACACACTTCGTGAAGACTTATAAGAAATTCCCAAGCAATCATTTTTACCACCTCTTATTGTTAGCCTCCTATTATTTCTTGGAGTCCCCAAATCTCATGCGTCAAAAATTGCTTCAATTTCTCTTAAAATAGCCTTTATTGCGTGAATCTGTAACCGCCTAACATCTTCTGGGCAATAACCGCGCTTATTATTGTCCTCAACTATGTGGGCCGACAAATCATTTAAGCTCTTCCACAATTCACCAAGGTTTTTAACCCCTTCATTTCCAACTGTGAGTGCCAGTTTGCGCTCTGTGCTCATCATAAGTCTCCTTCCTATTTCCCTATAGTCCAATATATGGCAACATCTTTCACGCCGTACTCCTCTTTCTTTCCGTTATCGAATGTAGCCACTAAAGCGAATACTTTAAAGTTCCTTCTACGCTCTTTGATGCTTTTGATTCCTTTTATTGTTTTAATGCTGCCGTCTTTATATGTCATGCAGAGTTTCATTTTTGCCTCTCCTGAGATTGTATTTAAACACACTTATTTTTGGTCATCGATTAAACTGTCCGTTAAATTCTTAAGTACTTGGCGCACATAACTTTGGTCAGTTTTTGACTCCATTCTATATTCGAAATAATCATCAATTTCGTTTATTGCTCTTTGGAATTTACTGAGCATTGAAGTTGTGCGACTTAGCTTTACTATTAGTTATTCGAGAGTATATTTTTCCTGCTCATTACTCGTGTATATACCCATTTCTTTTCCTCCTCGTTTTTAAAAGTGGTGCCCCGCCTCAGATTCGAACTGAGAATCCACGGATTATGAGTCCGCTGCTTTACCATTAAGCTAACGAGGCTTTTTAAAACGGAATATCGTCGTCGAAGTCTGAGGCAGTTTCTCGGCCACCAGGCTGTTTATTGCTGCTGCTCTCGCTTTCGACCCTAGTCTGACTATTCTGCGTGCCACAATGCTTGCTGCTGCTATCGTTGCGTGAATCAAGCATCTGCACCTGGTTGGCGATGACCTCTGTAGTATAGCGGTCGTTGCCGTTCTGATCCTGCCATTTCCTTGTCTGCTGTTTACCGCTAATAAACACGCGAGAACCCTTTGCGCAATACTCTGTAATAATCTCTGCAAGCTTACCAAACGCAACAATGTTGATCCAGTTCATTTGTTCGATTACATGCCCGTCTTTTTTGTAGTCATCGCCACATGCAATGCTGAAATTAACGACAGCGTTTCCGCTTGGCATATATTTAAGTTCCAGGTCTTTGCCAATACGCCCAATAAAATTGCACTGATTCAAATCTTTACCCATTATTAAATCCTATTTTTTTGTATTTGTTTACGCAAAAAAACTATGAAAAATAAACACGATCAATTTTACCATCAACGATAAGCTGAGCAACTGTGTTAGCGATAACTGAAGATATTCCATGCGCAGCAATACTTTTCATGATCTGTATCGTTGGGTCTTTCTCGATTGAGACATTATTTTCATTACAATTTTTTAAGGCAACTTTTTGTCTTCCGGCTGCTTCACCTTCTGCTACGGTAAGTTCCATGTATTCTTTTGCTGCACGGTCGCGCTCTTCAGCGGCTTTGCGCTTGGCCTCGGCTTGTTCCTCTGCAGCCTTCTTCTCAGCAGCCTTACGTGTAACATCTGCCTTGTGCTGTGCAACACGATCACGAACAAGCGCGCCAAAATCTTCAGTTTCTTTAAAAATTATCTGCTTATAATCAGCAAACAAGAATTTAAATTCCTCAGCTTCTTCGCTTAACGTTTTCAGGTTGACACGAATCTTTCTGGCAATTCCGTCTGCTTCTATCTTCGCCCGTGCTAGCTCATCGTTTACGGCTGACTGAACAGACGACAGTTTACTTTTCCCTTTCGCCGCATTGATGAAGTTTCCGCTAATGCGACCTAAATACGGACCGCCATCCAACTCTGCATCCAATTTAGAGCAATAATCAGCAAGATCACGTTCGGCTTTCTTGATAATATCAAAACGCAACTGTTCTTTACGTGCCTTAACCTGCTTTTCTCCGTTGAGCGCAGCCTGGCGAAGCATCTCACCTATGCTCATTAGATCGTCGCGGAATTTGGCGATATCAGAAACCTCGTTTATTACCCTGTCGCAGACTGCCTTTATATCCTTCACAGCCTTACGCAACGCCTTATTGCGCACCTCTGCGGTAGCGAATTCCTGATCTGTGGTCATTGGAAGCTTGCTTTCTTCAACTAGGCGCTCTGCAGCTTCCCTATACTCGTCAAGGTTCGACTTAATAGCCATGCCGTTAAGCTGGTACCTAATGGCAGGTAATGACTCAACAGGCGCTGGCATAGCATCCACATCTGCCACAACTGGAACGTATGCATCAACGTCGGCCTTGAACTGTTTACAGGCCGCAATGATTTCATCCATGAGTCCAGGGGTTGACTCATACCAGGTTGATACCATTGTTTCTTCGTTGCCGTTTTCTGACGCCATAAACAAGCATTTTTCTGCACCGGAAATAAATAACTGAACCTCCATTTGAATTTTATGCATGTCGCAAATCGTTCCTTGTTGGACATTTGTCGAAAGATCGCAGTTTAGCCCTTTATGCTCCCATGAGATTGATTGATCAATGGTAAGTCCGTCGAAACTTGCTGAAAACTTCAATCCATCAACAACTATACTAATTGTTGCTGGGAACAGCTCTTCACCGACAATCTTTTCGGCAATAGGCCTGGCCAATCGTTCGTCTTTATGGCCTTTATCAAAGATACGTTTAAGGTACGTGCTAATTTCAGGGGTTTCACCTGTAGCACATTGCGCAATAAATTCGTCGCGCGTTGTGTATTTATCAACGCCCATAACCTTTGCGATATCTGACGCGTTAAATGTCGGCCACGCCCTGTGTGCGTGCCATTCTTGTGAGTTTTGCGCAAATTTGTGGTATGTTTTTTCAGTTATTTTTTCGTTGTTAGTCATTTCTTCAGCCCTCTATCAATTCTCCATAGCACACTTCGCCTTTTACCAATTTGCGACAGGTGATCTTTTTCTCATCTCCAATTGGCAGTCTATAAATACATAAACCTGCAAAAATCCTCAAACCGGATGAAAGGTTCTTGCCGCAATGAATACCATAGCCCGCTTCGATAACAAGGCCAGCTTCGATACACAAGCCAGCTTTGATACCATCGCCCGCTTCGATACCATAGCCCGCTTAGATACCAAATCCCGCTTCGATACCATCGCCCGCTTCGATACCACGACCCGCTTCGATACCATAGCCAGCTTCTATACCATAGCCAGCTTCGATACCATAGCCAGCTTTGATACCATAGCCAGCTTCGATACCATAGCCAGCTTTGATACCATAGCCAGCTTTGATACCTTCGCCAGCTTCGATACCATAGCCCGCTTCGATACCACGACCCGCTTGGATATCAAAGCCCGCTTCGATATCACAGCAAGCTTTGATACCTTCGCCAGCTTCGATACCACGGCCCGCTTTGATACCCCGGCCAGCTTTAATACCACCGCCAGCTTCGATACCATCGCCAGCTTCGATACCCAAGCCAGCTTTGATACCCCGGCCCACTTTGATGCCGGTGCCCGCTTTTGCTAAAACGTAACCTGTAACACTGATTCTTTTGAAAAACACACAACCAAGCGACTCTTCTATTTCGATAGAGCCATCAAAGTCACCGATGCATATATCGCCAATATAATTATTATCAGCATCGAAATGTTCTTTGTTCAGTTTTAAGATTTTCATCGCTCTTCCTTATTCTCTGATTCTTGCGAGCCTACTTTACAGGCTTCTAATCTTAAGAGCTGCTCATCCGTCATCGTATAGCGCGATGACACCATGGCAATGATTTGCTGTGCCGTTTTGTTGCCTGTGTGGATCATGTTTTCCCACGCTGTAAAGTTCTTTTCGAATTTATCTGCCGGGTATTCAGGTAGCGCTTCGACAACACGCTCTTCGCTTTTAATTACTTTTGCCTGGCCCATGTCTATAGGCCGCATATCACGTGCTTCTTCTGCTATCGAGATGCCTTTCAGCGCATCTGCGAATTTGTCACGCAACGCGAATGACCGCGCACGCATTTGCATCATCCGTTTTGGATACTGTTTCCATGGCCCAGGTTTCCCGAGAAGTCCAGCATCTTGGGCGTCGAGACGCGAAAATATTACTGTATGTGGCTCTTCTCCTCGTCGCACGATAGTGCAAATTGCGGCATCATTATCAGGGTCATAAGTCTCCGTGATACTTTCAAATTTCGGATGGCTTTGCACAACGGCAAGCGCAGCGTCGCCCCACAATGATGGACGCCCGTTAATAACGGCTATGTTTTGCAGCGCCTGCGCAGGAGGCAGGCCGAGTTCTCCACCCATCTGGACTGCAACAAGAACGTTCCCAGGTTTCCCTTTGAAATCTTTCGGCACCATATCGCTGCTTGCCATAATCTCAGCCAGCTTCATCGCCTGTTCAAGATTTTCAGGCACTAATGAGAATGTTTTTCCGGTCTTTACTTCAGAAATTTCACCCATATTCTTCTCCAATTAGTAATTGCTAAACATTTTTGCCCTAACCAATTCCCTTGCTTTTTCGCGCAACTCCTTCAGCAGATCAGATGTATCTCCGTTAGTAGCCATTGCCGCACCATGGAGGTTATCAACTGCACATTGGCTGCCTGCTTTGGCATATTTGATCCAAGCCCTAAGTATTACTTCAGGAACAGTATTTGTTTCCGCTATATCCTTTATTAGCGCTTCTATTTTGTCCATATTAATCTTCCACTTGATTTGTCTGAATATGTGCACCATAATAGATTATATATAACGGAAGTCAAGCAAGTTGCACCATCAGACTTATATCAATAAATGATAATGATAGAGGTAAATATGGGAAAAATCAGAGAACCAAGAAATTTCGTGAGAGATGAAAGGCTTAGGAATGTGCGGCCTGAATTCCGAAGGTTAATCAATAAATTCAAGACATTAAAAGCAATCACTGTTTTGACTCGCACGACTCAGGAATCGTTATCAATGGCGATCACAAGGGGGGGGCTTTCACCTCTACTTGCCAGACGTGTCGAGGAAGCGACTGGCGGCGAGTTTAAGGCGCGTCTGCTTGTAAAAGAGGAGAAACTAGATAATGAGTGAGAAAAGAAGCTACATGAACGGCTGGACAATCAAGTCGCCAGGATCTCCAACAACAGCGATGAAAATCGATCCAGAGTCAGAAGAGTATATAGATAGGACAATTTTGCGCCTAGAGATTTTCGCGGATCGTAAATTGCCAACTGATGATGATAAGTGGGACGCACTCGCTGAATATGGGTATGCTCTTGCAAAGCGGCAATATGATTCAATGCTTAAATGGCTGCGAATGAGGAAGATAAAAGACACAATCGAAAAACATGGTGGATATCATGCAGCATAATTATGTCAGTATACCAACACATCTTTTAGAAGCGCTTAGAAATATTGCTTCAGAATACTCTGCTCAGAATGAATGTAATCACGATAACTGAGCAAAAAAAGACATTATGAAATTGTCATTAGTAAAACACGGCCAGCTAGTCCTAATGCCGCTTGAAGGCGAAAGTACTGATTATGTTATAGGAATAAAAGAAGGTGATGTAATCAGCGCAGAATTCAGCCAGATGCGGAATGGAAAGTTTTTCCGTAAGTGGTGGGCTCTGATCAACTACGCATACGAGCATTGGGAGCCACAGGAGGTCGAAGGAAACGACAGCAGGTTCACGCCTGAGAAGAACCTTGAGACGTTCAGGAAGCACATAACTGTTCTTGCAGGCCATTATGACGCCCATTACGGTATCAATGGCTCTGTGAGGATCGAGGCGCGGTCAATCAGCTGGGCAAAGATGGGTGAATCAGAGTTCAAGGCATTCTACTCAGCAACTGTCGATGTAATTCTCAAGCACATTTTATCAGACTATTCGCGTCAAGATGTTGACATGGTTATTGATGAGTTGCTTGGATTTTTGTGATTTTGACAAGTAGGACACTTAAGTTGAGGGTTTTAATATGGATAGTCATGACCTACCTGTAGTCAGATTACCTGAGCAAAATGGAATACAAAGGCTCGAAACTGGTCCTTTACAGGTCGGTGATGATTGGCCAGGCGTGTTTATTCGAGGCGATGCAGCTGCTTACTATGCAATAGAGATAAAGAGGGCGATAGAGATTGCTGAATGTAATGATCCAGGAAATGCGTTTGTTTATCACGCATTACGTAAGCTTGCAGAGATTCTTCGTAGTTGTTTATGTAAATGAACAAGAAATTACGGCAATTGAGCAGTATTGGAAATTGGCTAAAGACAAAGCCTGTCTGGAGAACTGACTTAAATCGTGTTGTGTACAGAATACAACCAAGAAATACAAAGAACTATATAAGATATAAGTATGGCGTCAAAATCACTAATCCATATATATATGCTGACAAATTTACCTGTGAGCACTGCGTTGGTGGGAAAAGGAAGAATAGAAAGGTGAAAAGAACCAGGTAAAAGAAAACCCCTCTTGAACATTGCGACCAAGAGGGGTATCTTTTACTGCATTCGGGACTGGTTTGGCGACCCCCGATGGAATGAATTATAGCCACACATTCATTCTTTCGCAACCTCGCCAATAAAATAATCCAGTAATAAATTCATCCTAATGACGCGTTAGTGTGCGTAAGTATAGGATAATTTACATGACACTACCTACAAGGCTGTTAAACATCCAGGAATTTATCTGGTCATCAGATTTAAAATTACATGCAAAAATGGTTGCATTATTTCTTGCAAGGTGCGCTAACGGTGATGCAGATATAGCATGGCCTAGCCAGAAAAGAATAGCGGATGAAACAGGTATGTCTGAACGATCAGTCCGCAATCAAATTGACATTCTTGAGGACAGAGGGTGGTTAATTAGGACGCGTGGCGGCCTGTCTGCTGGAGAAAAAAAACGCGTTTCTACATACGATTTGACAGTCCCGAAAAGCGAAATCCCCACGGCAGGAGGTGCCGGTCTAAATTTTAAACCGGCAGGAGGTGCCGTGGGCCCCACGGCAGGAGGTGCCGACCATAAGGGGGGTTATAAAGAAAAAAATATCCATAGCCTTTCAAAAACAGAAAAAGTCCTGTCGGCAATTGAGTTAAACTTGCCAGCACACAGTCATCAGCATATTGCAGCCATTTCAGTCCTGCTGACAAACTACGGCGAGAAGGGCGTTAAGGCTGTTACAGCTATAGGACCACGCCAATTCTCAGCAAGCTGGGCATTAAGTCTAAGTCAGTTTGATGATAACGTTGTTATGATGGCGGTATATAAACACCTCGAAGAAAAGCCAGGTTATTGGCCGACTGTAGCCGAGATTCGTGCCAACTGTATCCACTACGCATCTCAAGAAAAACCAAAGGCATCAGCAAAGAGAAAAACATTCAAAAGACCTACGCTTGAAGACGTTTTTTCTTATTGTCGTGAGCGCAGCAATTCAGTAGACCCGCAACAATTCATTGATTATTACGAATCGAATGGATGGAAGGTAGGGCGCAATGCAATGAAGGACTGGAAAGCGGCAATCAGGACATGGGAAAAATCAACGAATAGGGGCAATAATCGTGAAGAAACTCAGCGAACTGGTAGGAAGCTATCAGCATCAGAAATCGGAGCAGATAACGCAAGACGCTTCGAGGAACAGTGCAGACGAGACAAAGAAGCGCTATATGGTGAGATTATGGCAAAGGATGGGCGAGATATACGGCCATAAGTGGGTTTCTGGATACGGCGAGGCGCTGACTAGCGCAGGTGATCTGTCGCAGACAGCAGAAACGTGGTTAATAGGACTTTCTGGAGTAACTGGCGAGCAGTTTGCAAGCGGCCTTGAAATATGTGTAAAGTCTGGCGAAGCATGGCCGCCGACTCTCCCAGAGTTCAGGGAAATGTGCCTCGGCAAGAAAAAAAACGAATTCGGCTTAAACTACGTTCCAGAATGCTACCGCAAACAGCCTGAGCGCAAGCGTGAGCGGCTTTTGTCATCAGATAGTAGGGACGCCAAGAGAAAGGAATTATCTAAGCGCATATGCGATTTGAGAGCTTTACTTAACTAGCCAGAGGCCTATATGAAAAAATATAAACCAAGCAACGGCACAGAAGGATTGCTATTTTTTGAGCAGTGGTGTGCTAAATGTAGCAAAGATGCGGCTATGAATGGAACTAAACAATATGATGAGTGCGACAACAGTGAGACGTGTAAAATCATTGCTGACACGTTCTTTTACAAAGTTGACGAAGATGAGTACCCGTCGGAATGGGTAACAGAAGACGATGATCCAATGTGCACAGCATTCATTACCATTGAAAAGTGAATGAAATGACAGCCTGGCCAGGTGGTAAGCCGCCAAGATATTACGCAGCGATAATTGTTAGGCTCAGGCCAGATTTGCGAGATAAGGCGATGAAGCGCGTTCCGGAAGAAATAAGAATGATTGTTAAAAGCCACGTATTTTCTTTTGAAAACAAGAGATTATGCCAAAAATCGTAAAATGCCGTCAGCGCGGGTGTGGTAATGAGTTTGAGCAGTACAGCAGCTTGCAGACTCGGTGCTATGAGTGCCTGGTAAACACTGCCAGAAAGACGCGAAAGCGCGAAGAAGCAAAGGCGGCAAGAGAGGCTAAGGCAAAGCGCAGGGCAGAGCGAGATGCCGTAAAAACCAGATCTGAATGGACAAAAGAAGCACAGCAGGCTTTCAATCGCTATATAAGATTAAGAGATAAGGGATTGCCTTGTATATCTTGCGACAAGATAGACGACGGAAGTCACCAGCGTCATGCCAGTCATTACCGTCCGGCTGGAATTGCGACTGCGTTAAGGTTCCACGAGCATAACGTCCACGCATCATGCGCGCAGTGCAACAGCCATAAGTCTGGCAACCTGGTCGAGTACAGAATCAGGCTTGTAAAGAAAATTGGAAAAGATGCGGTTAAGTATCTTGAGTCTCAAAACGCAACACATAAATGGGATATCGATGATTTGAAAGAAATAAAATCGATGTATAAAGAGAAGGCTAAACTATTGACTGGCTGATAAAAAAGCCCGCCTTAGAGACGGGCAACCACAGGAGAAGGAGAGCAAATAGCCAACTTATCAAGGAAGGAGTAGCCTAAAGTTGACTAAAGGCAATAATGCACAATCCAGCTAAAAAATGCAATAATAGAATAAAAACATCACCCCCCCCCTGCCTCATTGATGTAACAGAAGTTTATATTTCTTAAAGACTGCGACATAGTGGTTTGAATGTGATCTAATCGATTTCAGATATTGACATGCTTTTATGCCATATTTAATAGATCAACGGATATGTAATGGACCTAAGGTAAGACAATCTACGCTGTTAGGAATATAGCCGCAATTACATAAGAACCTGACATTGTGAGGCAGTCTGTTTGCTCTGGCAAATAATAAACAGTATCAAAGATATGCATATTGGTACAGACGAAGAACAGCTAATAAAAAAGGCGATACCTAAAGGTATTTTTCTAGCTTACAAACGAAATTGATTTTTATTTTTTGATACGGAAAAACCGAAAAGTGAAAACACTTTTTTCAAAAAAACATTTTCCGAAAAACGTTTTCTACAAAAGTTGTACCAGAATCGCTAATTCTTATTGGCTTAACGTAGGGAAAATATATCGAGAGGGTGGCGCCCGCCAAAATTCCGACTAATCATCAATAAGTTATAGAAATCAATGGCTTACAACATAATAGCAGAATCAATATTAAGATTCCGGCCAGAATAGATGGCTCTCTGAGGCGCCGTGTCAGGCCGTGTACAATGTACGCATATAGATATACCAATAAGCCGCTATCTCTGCTTATACGCGCTCTCAGGCTGTCATGCGGGATACTATAGCAGGCGCTAGCGTGGCTGTCGTTGTACATCTGCGAGCGTAGCGCCGGCGCGGAGACCACCACGGACGATCGCGCATTCGGTGGTGTGGGTGTGAGGGGGAGGGATCACCAGCCAAAAAAAAGCCCGCTGATGCGGGCAAAAAAAAGCCGGGGCGCGAGGCCCCGGCTTATGGTGGTCAGATCGTCTCGTGGATGATGTATGCTATATCATCATCCAACTGAGCGGCCGCATCGCTGTCATACCCATCAGGGTCGGCTTCTGACCAGTCGTCAAGGGCCTCATTGATTGAGGTCACCATGTCGCTCGTCAGCAGGTTGTCGTTGACCATTTCCAGGACATCCTCGCATGTCGAGAGTAGTCCTTGTGGGTCGATCTCGCGCATTCTCTCCAGCATGTTTACCTCGACCGCGTAAGTAATGTTCATTTTCTTGCCTCCTCTATGTATCGATATGGTCATGCACCCACATCAGCAGCAGATGCACGCGCTCAGGCCTTACACGTCGCCACCCAGCGCTGCCGCGCGGCCTAAGCCATGATCTGACGGTGTGCACTGACACATAGCACCCTGCCGCCACCTGCTCGATAGTCAGGTCGTGCTGGCGCATCGTCGCCGCCACCTGGTCATTATAGATAGTCATGATACACCCCCTGTGTCATCGCCTCGCACTGCCTGGCGATACGATATAGCCGTGGGCTGACGCCGCGCCGCTTAGTATATCTGCGAGCGGCATAGCGTCCCCACTGTGTGATGTGCTGTGCGGCACGGATAGCGTGATATGCTCTATCAGTCATCGATATATCCCTCGTCGTCATCATCGTCAGATACAGACTCGACCCACTCCAGCGATGCGGAGTCTGGCTCTCGATACTCAGTAGCGTCGTAGTGACCGCCATAGCCATCATCGGCCCACGTGTCCTGCACACGATACCAGCCACAGTGACTGCACACCTCAGTGATAGTGACGCCGCCACCATGGCCGTACACGCCCGGACTCTCGCTGATACCACCGACTACATTGATAGGCGATTGCCAGTCGTGCTTATCCTCAGTACATGGCGGCTCAGTCGGTGGGATAATGACATCGACCGTTGTTATGCGCGTATAATCACCGTCTTCGCTATAAGGACAGCACAATACCTTGGTCATGGTAGACGCCAGCCCATTTGCGCAATTGGCGCCGGTTACATACTCCTGCGCCGCCTCGCTAGCCGACTCGGCGTCGGAGAAGAACGCAGGGCCAGTGCCGTCATCAGCCCACCACCCATTAGTCTTGCCAGTCTTGTCAGTCATTGTGTATTCCTCCTATCATATTGAAAAATAAATGAAAATTCCGACAATCGTCCAAAAAGCGACGCCGAAGATAAGGGCCAGCAGAATGCCAGCGCCAGGGGGTAAGTCGCGCTTGTCAGTCATTTGCTGTACTCCTCCTTGATCCTAGCCAGCTCCTCACGGCACAGGCGGGCGTGTCTGATGGCGCGTCTCCGCTCGTCTGAGATAGCCGCAGACGTGATTCTAAAAGGATCTGCCGCGCTCATCGCAGACTTGAGCGCCTCCAGCGCTGGCTTTTTCTTGGCAAAACCGTCGTCGAGGTCAGGGCGATATACGACGTTCCCAAAGGCGTCGAAGATAACGCCGCGATAGAGACGGCGATGCCCATACGGATCGGCCGCATATGACTCGACCAGCCCATACAGTAGTCCAGTCGGGTGGACTACTGTATGCAGGATTCGGGATCTGTGGAATCGCAATACATCGCTATCCACGTAGTGAGTGATGCGGCCAAGATTTTCCTGCGCGTCAGCTCTAGCAGACTTGTGTGATTTTCGTTCGAACCTGTTCAGCATTTTGTGTGCTCCTGTGGATGATATCGATTAGCAGGCCTGCGCCTGTAGTAAAAGTGGGAAAGACAGCTCATATATCACATCGCCGTCCGGGTCAGTGATCACTGCCGTATCGTACTCGGCGGCCTGGCTGATCAGGATAGCCAGATCACGTCCGCAAAAGCGGAACGCCTTGCTGTCTCGTGTGACGGTTAGTGTGTACATGTGTAGCTCCTCATTTATATCAGGTGATCGTCTATGGCTGATATCGCCTATCGACGGTCATACTATAGCCATGGCGCGTACATAGTACAAATAATAAATTCAGATATACAACTACAATCGATTCTTCCTCAACGCCATACCAAGGCAGCTATATTTAAATCAACTGATCAGCAAGTTATTGTTTCTATTAGATTTTTTGGTTAGTAAGCGCTCACACATAACATTAAGTAGATTGCGCACACAGAACTATCAGCAGAATGATCGAACAAGTGACTGATTTTGCTCGATTTAATTTCTTACTAATTTACTAAGCCAATAAATTGACGCGCGGGTCCTTCCTGGGGCCGAACTGTGCGGGTATCGCGGC
>Ga0256839_1000859_pt1 | contig 38808 bp, 35 predicted proteins | sample 354166metaG_FD_185968 | JGI IMG/M metagenome (GOLD analysis project Ga0256839, IMG submission 185968) | Hydrothermal vent microbial communities from Mid Atlantic Ridge, Atlantic Ocean - 354-166 | ecosystem: Environmental > Aquatic > Marine > Hydrothermal vents | place: Atlantic Ocean: Mid...
ATGACACGTCTTCGTCATTTCGAGCGCAGCGGGAAATGACAGTATCCCTGTCATTCCGAGCGCAGCGAGGAATCTTGGGAGGCAGTGGGATAGGATTTCTCCCTTCGGTCGAAATGACAGGGGAATGTGGTCGAATGAAGGAAGTGTGGTCGAGATGAAAAGGATATCTCGACTCCTTGGGCCTGCATCGGGTAATGCAAACCTCAATAGACATGAAACGCCGTTGGGATTCCGTGCAATCATGAAACTGAAACGACATATCTTCGCTCATCGCTGTCACAGCCACGGTAGGAGCGGCCCCCGGCCGCGAAGATTCACCATCGAGGCCCCCCCTCTTCTGGCAGCCCTGTTCCTGCTGTGCAGCACCTTCGCCGTCAAGGCCGACGACGACAGGCCAACGGATTTCCAGAGCCTGGAAGATCAGGTCCAGGCGCTGAAAAAGGACATCCTGGCCATCAACCGTGAACTGTTCATCCTGGAAGAGGAGCTGCTGTTCCCCACCAATACCCAGGTCGCGGTGTTCCTGTCCCTGGACACGGGGACCTTTTTCCAGCTGGACTCGGTGGAAATCAGGATCGATGACAAGGTGGTGAGCCATTATCTCTACACCCGCCGGGAAGTCGAAGCCCTGCGCCGCGGGGGTATCCACCGGGTCTATTTCGGCAACCTGCGCGCCGGAGAACACGAGCTGACCGCTTTTTTCACCGGGCTTGGCCCCCGCGAGCGGCCCTATCGCCGGGGTGCCACCCTGACTTTCGAGAAAGGTCCGGGACCCCAATACCTGGAACTGCAGATCGTCGATGTGGAAGACAAGCAGCAACCCGAGTTCCGCATCAAGGCATGGGACTGAGCACGCCGTTTTCATGAGACGCATGGCACCGCCCCATCCGGTCCTGCCCCGCCGCCTCTTTGCCATCATCCTGCTTCTCCTCACGGCCATCCTGATGCCGGGCGGGGCTCCGCCCCTCATCGCTGCGACAGCACAGGCCTCCCGGGTACCGGAAGCCGTCCAGGACCTTGCCTACGGCGAGGTGCTCTACCACTATTTCCTGGACGACGACTTCACGACCCTCGTCCATCTGCAGACCGCACTGCAGCGCAACCGGATCATGCATCACCGTGATGAGGCGGCGCTGCTGGAAGGGAGCCTGCTGCTTTCCTACGGCCTGCTGGAAGAGGCACAGGCCCTCTTCGACCGCCTCCTGGCACAAAACCCCGATGAATCCCTGCGCCACCGGGTCTGGCTGCGTCTGGCCACGCTGCATCACCGTCGCAAGCAGCCCGCCGCGGCCCGGGAAGCGCTGCTGCACGTGGACGCACACCGGCTCCCGGCCCCGCGTCGCGATGCCTATCACCTCCTGAGCGCGCGCGTTCTCATGGACCTGGGCGAGCCTGCCGCCGCCGTCTCTCACCTCACCAGGATCCGGGGCGAGCCCCGCCTTGCCGCCTATGCCCGTTTCAATCTCGCCGTTGCGCTGGAACGCCAGGGAAAAGACGATGACGCTAGCGGGGACACGAGCGGGCGGACCCTGCTCGATGAGCTGGGCCTCCTGGTCTCCGACGATCCGGAAATACTGGCCATCCGCGACAAGGCGAATCTCGCCCTGGGTTATCTCCATCTGCGCGAAGAACGCCCCGCCCAAGCCCGCGAGGCCCTGCTGCGGGTCCGCGTGGACGGACTCGACACGGCGCCCGCCCTGCTGGGCCTGGGCTGGGCCGCGCTGGGTTCCGGCGATTCCGGCCGGATCGACCTGGCCCTGCCATACTGGCAGCGTCTCCTCGACCGCCACGACCCGGCCGAGACCGCCGTCCAGGAGGCCCTGCTGGCGATCCCCTATGCCCTAGCGGAAGCAGGCGACCTTGCGCGCGCTGCGCGCCGCTACGAGACGGCCGTCTCGGCCTTCGCCCGGGAACGGCAGCGCCTCGGCGACCTGGAAACCCGCATTCGCGAGCAGGGCATCGGCAGGTTGCTGCTGGGGATACCGGACATCCCCGGCGGAATCCCCGAAACAACAGGACGCGACACCCCAAGGGGCGGATACTGGGAGCCGGCCGGGGTGCCGGCGGACATCCGGGACCGGGAATTGACACGCCTGCTGGCAGGCAGCGAATTCCAGGCGGTGCTGCAGAACCTGCGGGAACTGCATTTCCTCGCCCGGGCGCTGGCCACCTGGCGTCGCAGCATCGCGACATTCCGCGACATGCTGGCCCTGCGTCGCGACACCTATGCGGCCCGCCTGCCCCGCATCGAGGGCGCACTGGGCGCCATGGATCTGGCCTCCCTGCAACGGCAGCGCGACGCGCTCGCCACACGGCTGACCGACATCGAGCAGCGTGAAGACAGCGCCGCGCTGGCCGATGCGACAGCACTGCGCCTGGCGGCGCGCCTGGAGAAGGTGCGCCGCCTGCTGGCGCGCCACCCCGACACGCCCCGGCTTGCCCGCCAGCGGGAACGCCTGCGCCTCCTCGAGGGCGTCCATGCCTGGCACCTGGCCCAGGCATACAAGCCCCGCCTGTGGTCCCTGCGCAAGGCCCTCAAGGGCCTGGACCGGGCACTCGACGAAGCGGCGGCGCGGCAACGCCAGGTCACAAGGGCCCGTGACGAGGCGCCACGGGGCTTTGCCGGCCAGGACCGTCGCATCGCTGCCCTGGAAAAGCGAATCTCAGTGCTGCAGGTGCGCATCGACGCCGCCCGGTCGCGCCATGAAGCCTATTTGCAGCATCTCGTGCTGACGGTACTGGAGCGGCGCCTGACGCGCCTGCGCGCCTTCGAGACCCAGGCCCGCTACGGCCTGGCACGCCTCTACGATCTCGCTGCGGAAAGCAGGGAACAGCCGGAGGCCGGCCCATGAAACGGTATTGCGCCGGTTTCCTCCGGCCATCCGGCCCGGCCGCCTGCCTGCTGATCCTCGTGGTGACGGGCCTGCTCAGCGCCTGCCTGGTACCCCAGCGCCAACAGATCAGGACCCTGGCCGACATGGAAACGCGGGTGACTGCTGCGGGCGGGGATCATGGAGAGGCCGCGCAAGACCCCGCCCCGCCCGGGAAGGAAGCGCTTCCCGCGGATCGTCGCCGGGCACTGGAACAGTACCGGGCCTTCCTTGCCGCCCAGGCCAGGCCCGCCCCCGATGGCCCGTCGGACATCCCCCTGGCAAGGGAGGCCCGGCGCCGCCTCGCCGATCTGCAACTGGAACTGCGCCTTGCCGGGGACCTTTCCGGGAACCTTGCCGGGGACGACATGACGGTATCGCCGGCCGATGCCCCGGCCGGGCTCGATGAAGCCATCCGGATTTACGAGGACCTCCTGGCGACCTATCCCGGGCAGCCCGGCGAGGACCGCATCCTCTATCAACTGGCGCGGGCCTACGATGAAAGCGGCCGGTCCGAGGCGGCACTCGCCACGCTGGACAGACTGGTGGCCGGGCATCCGGCGTCCCACCATGCCCCCGAGGCCCATTTCCGGCGGGCGGAGATGCGCTTTCTTCAAGGGGACTATGCCGGCGCCGCGCGCGCCTACGAGGCCGTGCTGGCCTACGGCGCGACCACGCCCTTCCTGCGCCAGGCCCGCTACAAGTACGGCTGGTCCCTGTTCAAGCTGGAAGACTACCAGCGTGCGCTGGATGCCTTCTTTGTCATCCTCGAGACCCTGCTGGGCAAGGAGGACGGCGACCGGGACGACGCCCTGGCTCGCGCCCACCAGGCACTGGTGGCGGACACCCTGCGGGTCACCAGCCTGACCTTCTCCTACCTGGGCGGCAGTGACGCCATCGACCGCTACCTGGACGGGCGCGCAGCCGTGAGCTATGCCCACCGGCTCTACGCCGGACTGGGCGAATTCTACCTGGACAAGGCGCGCTTCCACGACGCCGCCCGGGCATTCCGCGCCTTCGCCCGGCGCGAGCCGCTCCATGCCCGGGCGCCGGCCTTTCTCGTCCGGGCCATCACCGCCTTCGAGCGGGGCGGCTTTCCCACCCGGGTACTCGCCGCGCGCACGGATTTCGCGCAACGCTATGCCCTGGACAGGCCTTTCTGGCGACACCACGCCCCGGAAGCGCTGCCCGGGATCGTGGCCTACCTCAAGGACACCCTGGCCACACTGGCGCGTCATCATCATGCCCGCGCCCAGCGCAGCAGGACAAAACGGGATTATGATGCCGCCATCCACTGGTATCGCCGCTATCTGGACAATTTCCCCGCAGACGCCGATGCCCCGGCGCAACATTATCTGCTGGCGGAGGCCCTCTTCGAGAGCGGCCGGTTCGAGGCCGCCGCACGGGCCTATGAACAGGTGGCCTATGACTATGCGCCCACGCCCCAGGGCGCCAAGGCCGCCCACGCCGCGCTGGTGGCCCATGCCAGAGAGGCCGAGCGACGCCGCCAGCAGGGCGACACTGAGGCGGGCCGGCGCTGGCAACGGCGCACCCTGGCCAGCGGCCTGCGCCTGGCCGACCGCTATCCCCGTCATCCCCAGGCGGCCCCTGCGCTCGCCAAGGCTGCGGAGGATTATTTCGCCCTGGGTGAACGGGATGCCGCCACTGTCGCGGCCCGGCGGCTGCTGGCCCTGCCGGGCACCCCGCCCGCGCCCCTGCGCCTGTCCGCCTGGCTGGTGCTGGGGCACAGCGCCTTCGACCGCCGGGATTTCCCTCGGGCCGAAGCAGCCTACCGCCAGGCACTGACCCTCGCCGGACGCGGCGCGCGCCGGCGCGCGGCCATCGAGGACCGCCTGGGCGCGAGCATCTACAAGCAGGGCGAGTCCCTGCGCGCCGCCGGTGATCTGGCGGGTGCGGCCGCACAGTTTCTGCGCGTGGCCGAGGCCGCGCCCGCCTCGCAGATCCGCCCCACGGCGGAATACGATGCCGCCGCCGCCCTCATCGCCCTGCGCCGGTGGCCGCGGGCCATCCGCATTCTCGAGGACTTCCGCCGTCGCCTGCCCGATCATCCCCTGGCACGCGAGATTCCGGTGAAGCTCGCCACGGCCTACGAGGAAAACGGCCAGGGGCTGGCCGCCGCGCGGGAACTGGAAAGGATCGCCGAAGATCCGCAAGGCGAGGCTGCGCTGCGTCGTGAGGCGCTGTGGCGCGCCGCGGAACTCTATGCCGGGGCGGGCGAGGCAAGTCGCGCAGCCTCGGCCTACAAGCGTTATCTGGATGCATTTCCCCAGCCCTTCGCCCTGGCCTTGGAGGCACTGCAGCGCCTGGCGGACCTGAATCACCAGGTGGGCAACCAGCGGCGGCGCCATTACTGGTTGCGGCGCCTCATCGAGGCCGACGCCCGGGCCGGCGCCGCGCGCACCGAGCGCAGCCGCCACCTCGCGGCACGGGCCGCACTGATCCTGGCCGAACCGTTGCGCTCGGCGTTTCGCGCCGTGCGCCTGGATCTGCCCCTGGACAGGCACCTCAAGCTCAAGAAGGCCCGCATGGAGGCGGCACTGGACGCCTACCAGCGCGCGGCAGCCTATGGCGTGGCGGAGGTCACCACGGCGGCCACCTACGGCATCGCCGAGATCTACCACGATTTCAGCCGTGCTCTCCTGGAATCCCAGCGCCCGCCGGATCTCTCGGCCGAGGCGCTGGAACAATACGACATCCTGCTGGAAGAACAGGCTTATCCCTTCGAGGAAGAGGCCATCGCCCTGCACGAAACCAACAGCGCCCGGGCAGCCCAGGGCATCTACGACCACTGGGTCAGGGCCAGTTTCAAGGCACTGGCGGCGCTTATGCCGGTACGTTACGCGAAAAAAGAGAGGAGCATCCCCCTTGCCAGGACTTACTGAAAAACAGATCTGCCGCAACGGCGCCGTCTCACGAAGCGCCGTCACGGCGCTCGCCTTCTTCTGCACACTCGTATCTGTGACCGCGGTCGCACAGGAAAACACCGCAAAAGACGCTATCGCGTTGGAGGGCACCACCATCATCGGCAACCGCGAACTGCCCACGGTGCTCTCCATCGTGCCCTGGAAGAGGGCCCGGCCCGGAGACAGGATCGTACGCCCCTTTTCCAGTCTCCACGACGAGACCCTGGCGCCGCTCGACCCGCCGGTACTGCGCCGGCAACTGCGCTACTTCCAGGCCCCGGGGCGCGGTATTTCCAGTCAACCCGAGAAAGAGTGAGTTCGGCCTCCTCTTGGCCATTCCCCCGCCGCTCCATACATATCGTGCTCCAGACTGAGGCGTCGGAACGCGGCCGGGAGGCGTGCCGACATTGTCAGGCTGCTTCGTCGGCCTGTTGTGCCCGGGACGCCAGCCACCGCTGGATGGCCTCCTGTTCCGCCTTCAGCAAAGAACGTCCCATGTTCCTGATCTGCTCGCAATAATCCGCAAGCTCTTTGTACTGTGACCACTCTTCCATGAGGCGTTCCCATTCTTCCCGGGGAATCTCCTCCAGTCCAACCAGGGCGGCGTTCAAGGCCTTGCGCGGCTTCTCGACTTTTTTGATATGCAGGCGGTTTCCCACCACGAAAATGACGAAAAAGAGATAGGGAAGAATATAGGTAACAACGAAGACGAGGTCCTGGTTGGCTTCGGGCCGGCCCACCGCCGGGGCAGCGACGAACAGGACGAAGCTCAGGACCGAGAGGACGATGACGATGGTGAAGATGAGAAACCGGATGTTCAACTGCCGCAGCCGCTCGCGTTGCGCCTCTCCCTCGGCCCGTCTGGCGGCAATTTCCTCTCTGGTCGGCGGCGGGGATCGGGGGATATCGAACTCCAGTGTCATGTTCACTCCCTGGGTACTCGCTCAGGAAGATTCTACCTGCTTCGGGAAGAGAACCCAAACTGCCTTCTCGGGAAATCCCGCCTGCCGGCGTTTATCAATCGGCATTTGGCCGGCATTTGACTGGCATTCGGCTGGCGTGCCGCACTCGCTAACGTCGGCGGCGTGACTTGTGTCCCCGTGGTTCATCGAAACGGACTTTCATGGGACGTCCGCTCCACTGCTTGCCATCGAGCCCGGCGATGGCCTCGCGGGCCTCATGCCCCTCCATCTCGACAAAGGCGAATCCCCGGCACTTGCCGGTGAAGACATCCTTGGCCAGCTTGATGGAACGCACGGTGCCGAACTGGGCGAACAATTCGGTGACCGAAGCCTCGGAGGCCTCGGCGGGAAGATTGCCTACGTACATTTTCTTCAAAATATCGATCCTCGTTGCGGCGCAAAAGTCGCGCCCTGATCTCCCCCTGGCCCCTGGAAATTCGTGAGATGGCGGGGGGCACAAAGCAAAAACCCCGCAATGACTCGCGGGGTTTTTGTCCCTATTGCTGCAGATGTTCAGCTCTGTGCGGTCACCTGCACCGCCTGCGGACCCTTGGGCGCGGTCTCGATCTCGAAACTCACCACCTGGCCTTCCTGCAGGGTCTTGAAACCGCTGCCGACGATGGAGCTGTGATGCACGAATACGTCCTTGCCGCCGTCCTGCGGGGTGATAAAGCCGTAACCCTTGGTTTCATTGAACCATTTGACAATACCTGTCGCCATGTAAATAACCTCGTGTAGAGAATGTTGAATGGAAAATGAGTGCAGGCCTGAAAGCCGATCTTCGGGGTGGATACGAGAGGTATTACCGGGAAGGGTCGCCGTCGTCAGCTTGCATTCGCGTGTCATCATAACCCATGCCCGCACAAATTGCCACGACTTTTCACCATGTCGTCCCGGCGGTATAGTTCAATGGAGTCTGCCGGATCCAGGTGCCCGTCAAGGCGCTGCTGCGAGGAATGGAACGTGAAACGTAAAAGAACCGCCCGTGGGGGCGTGCTGATCCCTGCCTGCCTTCTGACCTGCCTTCTGATCAGCCTCCTGATGGGCGAGGTCGTGGCCGGCGAAGGCGATACCGGCGGCGATTTCCAGCAATGGCTGCAGTCTCTGCGTGCCGAGGCCGAAGCGGAAGGCATCTCGCAACGCACGCTGGCCAGCGCCCTGGACGGCCTGCAACCCCTGCCCCGCGTCATCGAACTGGACCGGCGCCAGCCTGAATTCACGGAGACTTTCTGGAATTACCTGGACAAGCGGGTCACACCGTCCCGCATCCAGCAGGGCCGGCGCCTGCTCAAGCGTCACCAGGCCTTGCTGGAACGCATCGAACGCCGTTACGGTGTTCCGCCGCGCTATCTTGTGGCCTTCTGGGGGCTGGAAACCAACTTCGGACGTTATCTGGGCAGTTTTCCCACCGTGGCGGCCCTGGCCACCCTGGCACACGACCGGCGCCGCAGCGCGTTCTTCCGTAAGCAGGTCATGGCGGCACTGCGCATCATCGATGAGGGCCATATCAGCGCTGCGGCCATGAAAGGATCCTGGGCCGGCGCCATCGGCCAGCTCCAGTTCCTGCCATCGACATTCCTGCGCCACGCCAGGGATGGCGACGGTGACGGCCGCAAGGATGTCTGGCATGACCTCGATGATGTCTTCGCCTCAGGCGGCAGCTATCTCCGCGACCTCGGCTGGCGCTACGGCCAGCGCTGGGGACGGGCCGTGCGCCTCCCCAGTGATTTCGACTGGAGCCTGGCCAGCCTGGATACGAAGAAACCGCTTGCCCACTGGCGCCGCCTGGGCGTAAGACGCGCCGACGGTTCTCCCCTCCCCACGGCGGATCTGAACGGGGCCATCGTCCTGCCCCAGGGACACGAGGGTCCGGCATTCCTGGTGTATGACAATTTTGAGGTCATTCTGAAATGGAACCGATCCATCCACTACGCCCTCGCGGTGGGACACCTCGCCGACCGCCTCGTCGGCGCCCCGCCCCTGCGCCTGGGCCGCGGCGCGGACAACCGGCGCCTGGACCGCAGCCAGGCCCTGGAACTGCAGCGTCTCCTCAACCGCCTGGGCTTCGATGCCGGCGAGCCTGACGGCATTCCCGGCAGCCGTACCCGCGATGCCGTGCGGGCTTACCAGAAGAGTGTGGGTCTGCCCGCCGATGGCTATCCATCGCACAACGTTCTCGAACACCTGCGTCGGCATGTGGACAGGAAGGCGGCGCAACATCGCGGATAGCCGGGACATCCCACCGCCGCTGGTTCTCATCTTGGTCGTCGCGCTGCTGCTCGGCGCCTGCGCCGCGCCGCGCCTGCAGGCGCCGGGAGACATCTCCGTCACCCCGCGACTGTATGAGAATCATGCTGTCATGGAAGACGGCTATCGTCTGCCGCTCGGACACTGGCTGCCGGATGGCCGCCCCCTGGCCGTGGTACTGGCCCTGCACGGCTTCAATGACTACCACCAGGCATTTGCCATCGTGGGTGAAAAGCTGGCCCGGCACGGCATGGCCCTCTATGCCTACGACCAGCGCGGATTCGGCGCCACGGCGGGACGGGGACTGTGGCACGGCACGGCTCGCCTCGCAGAAGATGCCCGCACCCTGGTTTTCCTGTTGCGCCGCAGATACCCGGGCATTCCCCTCTATCTCATGGGCGAGAGCATGGGCGGGGCCGTGGCCATCGTGGCCCTGACCGCTGTCGATGCGCCACCTGTCGCCGGTGCCGTGCTGATCGCACCCGCCGTCTGGGCGCGGAACACCATGCCCTGGTACCAGCGGCTCTCATTGTGGCTGGGCGCACACATCATGCCTGCCACCCGCCTCACGGGTGCCAGCCTGAAGATCCGCGCATCCGACAACGAGGCCATGCTGCGCCGCCTGGGAGAGGATCCCCTGGTGATCCACGCCAGCCGGATCGACACCCTCCATGGCCTGGCCGATCTCATGGATCGGGCCCTGGCCGCCGCACCGCGCCTGACCACGCCGAGTCTGATTCTCTACGGGCTCAACGACCAGGTCATCCCCAGAAAACCGGTGTGCCGCCTGCTGATGAAACTGCCACCCCAGGCGCCCTGGCGCTTCGTTCTCTATCCGCAGGGCTATCACATGCTGACGCGGGATCTCGACGGTGCGCGGGTCGTGCAGGACATCATGGCCTGGCTGGAGGATCCGGCGGCCTCCCTGCCCTCGGGCAACGAAAGACCCAGAGAACGGCTCGCACAGCAGGTCAACCCCCATTGCGAGCCGTTGTGGCACACGGCCATGGAAGGGTTGCGGAAAACCGGCTGAGCGGACTCATTCATCCTGTGCCGCGGCAGCGACGGCCAGCGCCACGGCCTCGTGCACGCGCTTGTCCAGGGGATCGGGCACGAGCTGGCCTTCGCCGGCATGCGCGGCGAGACAGCGCGCCGCTGCGAACAGCATGGCATCGGTAAAAGCGGCGGCGCGCGCATCCAGGGCGCCGCGGAACAGGCCGGGAAAGGCCGACACATTGTTGATGCTCTTGCCGTCGGCGGCAAAGGCCGCACCGGCCTGGAGTGCCGCATCCGGCTCGATTTCCGGGTCGGGATTGGTGAGAGAGAGAATCAACTGGCCGGGCTGCACCAGGGCAGGCGGAATCAGGCCGCGCACGCCGGTGGTGGCCACCACCACGTCACAGGTCGCCATCACCTCTTCCAGCGTGGCGCGCTCGCCACCCAGGTCCTCCAGGCGCCGCAGTGCGATGGGGTCGGTATCCGTTCCCAGGAGCCGGCTGACACCGTATTCGAGCAGCAGGCGAGCGATACCGATTCCCGCCGCACCCAGCCCCACCTGACCGACGGTACAATCGCACAGTTCCCGCGCCACCATCCCAGTGGCACGCAGCAATGCCGCCAGCACCACCACCGCGGTACCGTGCTGGTCATCGTGGAGGACGGGGATGGACAGGCGCTCGCGCAGGGCGCGTTCCACCTCGAAACAGGCAGGCGCGGCGATATCCTCCAGCTGGATGGCACCGAAGGAGGACGCGACCGCACACAGTGTCTCCACGATGACGCGGGGATCGTGGCTGTCGATGAGCAGCGGCACGCCGGAAATCCCCGCGAGGGTATGAAACAGGGCCGCCTTGCCCTCCATCACCGGCAGACCCGCCTGCGGGCCGATATCGCCCAGCCCCAGCACGGCGCTGCCGTTGGTGACGATGGCCACGGTATTGCCCAGGCTGGTGTACTCCCACACCAGTTCCGGCGCGTCGTGAATGGCCAGGCAGACCCGCGCCACGCCGGGGGTATAGAGATCGCGCAGCAACTGCGGCGTGCTCAGGGGAACCTTGGAGACGGTCTTGATCTTGCCGCCCTGGTGACGGTTGAAGACCCGGTCGGAGATCCCCACCAGGGTGGCCACGGGCAGGGCATCGATGCGCGCGAAGATGGACTGGTCCGTATCCTCGTCCATCTCCAGGGTCAGTTCCCAGGTGGTCTTGTCCTGGGTGCGGTGGATGACCTCCAGGCTGTCCACCGACAGGCCCGCCTCCCCCACCACCTGCAGCACCCGGGCCAGGCTGCCGGGCCTGCGGTCCACCTCGATGACCAGGATCTCGGGGATCTTCATCCCGCATAAGATACCCCCTTCCCTCCCTCATGTGAACGGGCGCCTGAGGGAGGCTGGCAAATCACTTCTTGCAGGTGCTGACCCCGATGACTTTATAGAGCGGGCACCATCCGATCAGGGCCGTGGCCAGGGGGATGATGCCGATCCAGCCCCAGGGAGTCTGCGGCCCGATGAAGACCAGGCTGATGAGCACCAGCCCGAGGACGATGCGTACCGTCTTGTCCAGGTTGCCGACATTCGCTTGCATGAGATCACCTCCGTTTGTCCTTATCCAGTTATCCAGATTTCCCTTTAACTGCATTCCGGGTTTTGCCTTGCGATGCCGGTACCCTACGCCACGGGCATGGCGGTTTCTGTGACTTAGTCACAGGCGAGACGGGAGAGTGCCTGCGGGGCATGAATCCTGATGCGCCCCCGTCCCAGGCTCACCCAGCCCCTGCGCTCGAAGTCCTTGAGCAGGCGGCTCACCACCTCCCGCGCGGAACCCAGCTCCACGGCGATCTCCTGGTGAGTGACACGGACCTCCTCTCCACGTCCCAGCAGATAACGGGCGAGGCGCCTGTCCAGGCGGCGAAAGGCCAGTTCATCGATGCGCCGCATGAGATCCACCAGACGCCGTCCCATGGCGGCGAAGACGAAATCACGCACGGCCTCGCAGGCCAGGGCCTGGCGAAAGATCGCGGCCGGTGCCAGGGCCGCACGCAATGCCGTCTCGACAATGCCCTCGGCGGGATATGCCGATACCCCCAGCAGGCAGCTGGTGGTGAGGATACAGGTCTCACCCTGCCTGACGCGATAGAGCACGATTTCATTGCCTTCCTCATCCAGATACTGCACCCGGATACCGCCTTCCAGAACCAGCACGAAATGCCGGCAGGGATCCCCTGCCTGGAAGAGGCGCTCGCCCGCAGGGGCACGGAAATCCACGGCATGCCGGGCGATGAGCTGCCATCCGGGCTCACGCAAGGCCGTGGCACCCAGCATGGCGACCAGGGGGGCACGCAAAAGATCTTCGTCCAGCTCCGCACCGCTCATGAAAAATCCTGCATGGGAAAATCCCGTCTCGTCCAATGGGCGAAAGGCGAGCACCCGTGCATGCACTGGCCTCGGCAATTCTGCTAATCTATGCCCAGTACTTTACATCAAGTTGAGGAGCAGCCCCATGGAAAAACTCGACATCAAAGACAGCCTGCGGATGAATCCGGATGCGCTCTATCGTGAAGAGGTCTTCACCGACCGCCGCACCGGCACCCTGCGCCGCCTCACGCCCGTCACCGCCGAGGGCCAGACGGACCCCACCCGCAGCGTGCTCTATGTGGGCAGCACGCAGATCCTCACCGCCCTGGGCACACTCCCCATCACCTTCGAGATCGAGGCCGCGAGCCTTGGCGAGGCGGCCGGCAAGTTCGCCGGCGCGGCGGAACGCGCCGTCGAAGAAACCATGAAGGAACTGGAAGAACTGCGCAGGGAGGCCTCTTCGCGCATCGTGGTTCCCGAAGCCGGTGCAGGTTCAGGTGGAATGGGCGGCCTGGGCGGCCTGGGTGGCCCGGGCGGGGTCGGCGGACCGGGAGGACTTGGGGGGCCGGGCGGCGGCATCCAGATCCCCTGATCAGCGGGATTTCAGCAGAACCGTTCAGGGGCCGCGAACACGGGTATCCCTTATCAACATTGAGGATGGCTGACGGCCGTCGTGTGGCCTGGATGCAGGCCCCGAGGGCCGGAATCCAGGGAAAAGCGCCATCTATCCCCGGACTTCGCTTCTCATCGGGCTACACATGCCATGCATTCAGGTAACCCTCAACAATTCAGAGACCTTGACTTTCCATCCCCTTCTCTGCTATTTCCCACGCACCTCCTTTTCATTTGTCATTCCGACCACATTCCCCTGTCATTTCGACCACATTCCCCTGTCATTTCGACCGAAGGGAGGAATCCTGTCCTCTGCCCCCCCAAGATTCCTCGCTGCGCTCGGAATGACGAAGAAGTGTTATTTCGACGACATTTCCCTGTCATTCGACCTCACTCCTTATGTTGTCATTTCGACCGAAGGGAGAAATCTTATGCCGGCAGCCCAAGATTCCTCGCTGCGCTCGGAATGACAGGGGCAGGGTCATTCCCACCATACTTCGTTGTCATTCCTGAGACGCCTCCCTTGTCATTTCGACCATCACCTCCTTGTCATTTCGAGCTCATTTTTCTTGTCATTTCGACCGAAGGGAGAAATCCTGTCCTCTGCCCCCCAAGATTCCTCGCTGCGCTCGGAATGACGAAGAAGTGTTATTTCGACGACATTTCCCTGTCATTCGACCTCACTCCTTATGTTGTCATTTCGACCGAAGGGAGAAATCCTGTCCTCTGCCCCCCAAGATTCCTCGCTGCGCTCGGAATGACGAAGAAGTGTTATTTCGACGACATTTCCCTGTCATTCGACCTCACTCCTTATGTTGTCATTTCGACCGAAGGGAGAAATCCTGTCCTCTGCCCCCCAAGATTCCTCGCTGCGCTCGGAATGACAGGGATACTGTCATTTCCCTCTGCGCTCGAAATGACAGGTGTTACTTGGATGACAGGCATCACTTGGAACGCCCCCCACTGAAACCAACAAACCTCAACTATTGAGACTCACACTGACGGTGGTCGTACAACCCGATGCATGCACTCGGGGCCGGAATCCGGGGAAGGCGCCGTTCATCCCGGATTTCGCTGCGCTTCATCGGGCCACGCATGTTTAATAATTCCGAAATCTTTGCCAGCAGGCTGTTCATGTCGATGGGCTTGGAAAGGAAGGCAGCGATACCCGCCTCCCTTGCACTGTTTTCATCCACCAGATCACTGAAACCCGAGCAGAGGATCACCGGCAGATCAGGGCGTCGCGCGCGCATGCAGGCTGCAAGGCGCAGACCGCTCATGCCCGGCATGGTCTGATCCGTGATCACCAGATCCAGGTCGCCGGGATCGGCCTCGAACCGGGCCAGGGCCTGGCGGGGATCTTCGCTGACCTCCACCTCGTAACCCTGTGCCTCCAGAAGTTCCTTGAGAAACCTGCCTATGGCGGCTTCATCGTCAACCACCAGGATCCGCGCCGGAAAGGCAGCGGTATTTGTGGCCTCTTCCCTATCCTCGCCTGCATCCGGCAGTTCTCCTTCCTGTGCAGGCAGCAGAATCCGGAATTCGCTGCCCTGGCCCGGCGCCGATTCGAGGAGAATGTGGCCGCCATGGCTGTGTACGATCCCATGCACTGCGGACAAACCCATGCCCGTCCCCTCGCCGACTTCCTTGGTTGTGAAGAAGGGGTCAAATATCCTGGCCTGCTGATCGGCATTCATGCCGCAGCCGTTGTCCTTCACGGCAAGCACGACGAAATCACCCCGAATCTGCCGATGACAGGAAGCGCAGCGGACCCCGGCGGTTTTCAAGGAACGAACGTCCAGGGTCAGGGTACCCTCGCCCTGCAGGGCGTCACGGGCATTGACACAGAGATTGACGAGCACCTGCTGGAGCTGGGCGGCATCGGCCCGCACCGGCGGCAGCGCCTGTCCACCACCAGGCGGCACGATGCGAATGCTGCTGGGCAAGAGAGCGCTCAACATCTTCACGCTCTCCTCCACCAGGTCAGACACTGAAAGGAGCACGGGATTGCCCTGGCTCGAACGGCTGAAATCCAGCATCTGCCTCACCAGGTCTCGCGCCCGCTCACCGGCCTGGATGACCTCCTGGAGATACCCTCTCTGTTTCTCCTGATCCTTGCCCAGGCTGTCGCGGGCCAGGGCGGCATAACCCAGGATGCTGGCAAGGATATTGTTGAAGTCATGGGCGATGCCGCCGGTGAGCTGACCGATGGCCTCCATCTTCTGTGCCTGGCGCAGGCGGGCCTCGCCGAGGGCCAGTTCGCGCCGGGAACGGACGAACACCCAGCTCAGGATGAAGAGCAGGATCAGGGAGAATGCGGTCAGGCCGCTGACCGCATAGTGCGTGGGGGCGAGGTGGTCATAAACCTCCGCACGCTCAATTTCGGTGGCGATACCCAGTCCCAGGTTTTCGTCCCACAGCCAGGCGCCGATGACCGGCACCCCCCGGTAATTGAGGTAGCCGTCCAGATCCATACCCCTGGCATGGGCCACCCCGCCCCGCTGGTGCAGTCCCGCCAGGGCATTGATGACAGGGTTGCGCAGGCGCAGATTGAGAATCCCCGCCTCGTTCCGGCCCAGTATCCCACTGCGGCGCAGGGCCTCATCGAAACGGCTCTCGCTGATCAACAGGCCGCGGCGGTCGAAGGCATAGGTCTCCCCGGTATTCCCCAGTCGTCCCTGGCGAAAGATCCGGGTGAAATCCTCGGCGGGATTGATGCGGAAGGTAAGCAGCGCCATTACCCGGCCGTCGTCGTCACGGATGGGCGCACCGGCGAACATGGTGGGCAGACCCGCCCGCAGATGCCCCCGGCTGTCGGGCAAGGGCACGTCAGAACGCCGCGGCAGGCTGAGCGCGGCCTCTCCGCCCCACATCGTGTCCAGGATGTTGCCCTGCATCGCCAGCAGATTGGTCACGCCGATGTTTTCATCCCGGGTGGAGCTGAGATTGATGTTGCCGGGCCCGATGATGAAAAAACCCTGGTAACCCATGGCATCCAGGAGGGGCTGGAGGCTTTCCCGCAGGCCTTGCTGCAAGGGCGAATGCACCAGTGCCTGGCGCCTGGGCGGGATCTCGAGCAGTCCGCGGGCAAACTCCACCACTTCCTGCGCATTGGCCCAGATCGTCGCAGTGGCCAGATGTGCACGTCCCCAGGAGTTCACGGCCTGGTGGCTGGTTTCCAGGATCGTCGCCAGGGTCTGTGCCTCCCGGGCACGATGATCCTCACGGATGAACCGCTGCACTCCCCAGGCCGCGATGATCAACGCAAGTGCGGCGACTATCACAAGCACCAGGAGATTGCGCGTTGATGTATGTTTCTCCATCCTCTCCCCGCGAGTCCAGGAAACTGAGGCTTTCCTTCAGGTACTATCGCCCGAACGGGGAAGAATATAAGGATTTTACTTATCAGAATTTTCTGATTTTAGCGACCTGTCAACGCCCGATGAGACGGAGGGACAGGGCCGGCCAGTAGGTGATGACGAGGACGGTGATCAGGAGCAGGAAAAAGAACGGCAGCGTGGCGCGATAGAGCTGCATCACCGGCTTTTTGAAACGGTAACTGGCGATGAACAGGTTCATGCCCACCGGTGGCGTGAAATAGCCGATCTGCATGTTGGCCAGAAAGATGATGCCCAGGTGCACGGGATCGATGCCATAACCAAGGGCAATGGGCAGCAGCAGGGGTACCATGATCACCAGGGCCGAGAAGATGTCCAGCATGGTGCCGAGAACGAGGAGAAAGACATTGAGCAGGATGAGAAAGGTCAGGGGATCGCTGATATAGGACTTGATCGTCTCGAACAGTCGCGTGGGCACCTCGGCATCGATGAGATAATTGGTGGAGGCAAGCGAAGCGCCGAGAATGACCAGGATGGCGCCCACCAGCACCATGGACTCGCGCATGACCCTGGGCAGCTGGCGCAGCCCGACCTCGCGGTAGATGAAGACCTCGACCACCAGCACGTAGAGGGCCGTCACGGCCGCGGCCTCCGAGACGGCGAAATAGCCGCTGTAGATGCCGCCCAGGACGAGAAACGGCAGGGGAATCTCCCACTTCGCCTCGCGCAGCGCGGCCCAGGCCTCGCCGGCGTCGAAGGGGATCAAGGGCTGGCCGCGGTTGACCCACAGGCTCCAGGCCGCAAGCACCGCGAGCATGAGCAGGCCCGGCAGGATGCCCGCAAGGAACATCTCGTCCACGGACACCGGCGTGCCCACCGCCAGCTGCTGGGCGATGACGGCATACAGGATCAAGGGCAGGGATGGCGCGAACAGCACGCCCAGGCTGCCGGAGGTGGTGATCAGCCCCAGGTTGAAATTGTCCCGGAAGCCCGCCTCGCGCAGCGCGGGATAGAGCAGCGCCCCCAGGGCCACGATGGTGACGCCGGAGGCCCCGGTGAAGGCGGTGAAAAAAGCACAGGCCACCAGGGCGACGACGGCCAGCCCTCCCGGCATCCACCCCAGCAAGGCCCGCGTGATGCGCACCAGGCGCCGGGGGGCGCGGCTCTCGCTCAGCAGATAACCGGCAAAGGTGAAAAGGGGTATGGCCAGCAGCACCGGCATCTCTGCCAGGCGGTAGAACTCGATGGCGACCACGGACAGCTCGATCTCGGCAAAGTGGAAACCCAGCAGGGCCGAGGCCATGATCACCGCAAACAGCGGCGCACCCAGCAGGGCCACGAGCAACAGCAACAGCGCGACGGTCATGGTGTCCCGGAAACCGCCATGAACCGCCGCACACTGCGAAAGAAATCACCCAGGTAGCGCAATGCCATGATGGCGAAGCCGGCGGGTATGACGGTCTCCACCCACCAGGCCGGCACATTGGCGAAGGCCATCACCTCCGCCTCCCGGTCCATCTGCACCAGGCTCAGGCTGTAATAACTCACGGCGACACAGACCGTCACCGTGAACAGATCCGTCACCAGCCGCGCAGCGGCCTGCCAGCGGGGCGGGAGATAACGTGACAGGAGGTCGATGGTGATGTGATTGCCGCCGCGGCTCGCCACCACGGCGCCCAGCAGCCCCACCCACAACACCATGACCCGCAGCAGGGGATCGCCCCACACCAGGCCGATATCCAGGAGGTTGCGCAGGAAGATTTGGGCGGCGGCCAGCACGATCATGGCCGACAGCAGCAGTACCAGGAGGGCATCCTCCAGCCAGGCGGTCGCCTTGCGGAAAGACCTCAGCCAAGGGGGCTCAGGCTGCGGTGGAGGCAGTCCTGGCGTCTCCTGGCCGGTTGTCGATCCCGCAATCGATTCTGTTGTCGACTTTGTTATCGATTCAGGGGTGTCTGGCGCGGAATTCATTCAGATGTTTCTGAAAAGTCTGCAACACATGGGGGGTGAAAAGGTTCTCGTCGATGACCGCCCGCCTCACCAGCTCGTACCAGCGCGCCTGTTCCTCGGAGGCCGGCGTGACGAAGCGGATACCCTGGTTCACGAGAGCCTCCCGGGCCTGGCGGTTCTCCTCCCGGCTGATGCGGTCGAGACGACGAAAGGTTGCTTCCAGCACCTCCCGGACCACTGCCTGGTCCCCGGTCTGCAGCCGCTCGAAGGCCTTGCGTTGGATGATGAGCACGCCGTAGAGATACATGAGGGGGATATCCGTGACGTATTTCACCCGTGTGTGCCACTGCAGGGCGATGGCGCCCATGGGAGAAGCGGCCACGGTATCGATGAGCCCGGTCTGCAGGCCGGTAAGGACATCCGTCAAAGGCAAAGGTGTGGGTGATATGCCTATGGATTCAAAGGCCAACTGGCTCAATGTATCACCTTCTGGGATCCAAACCTTGAGTCCCTCCAAATCTGCACGTCGGCGGACAGGCTCCTCTGACATGAGGTAAGCAAACCCGCCTTCCGCCAGTCCGAATGAGACATAACCCCGCTCGTAGAGCCCGTGCAGGATCATGTCGTCCATGCGCGAACGCACATAGTCCACCTCGGGAAAGGAACGAAAGGCAAAGGGCAGGCTGTAGATCTGTGAATCGAAATAGATCTGCTCCAGGCCGCCACCGGTCATGGCACCGCCGTGAAGCTGGCCGATGCGGATCTTGCGCAGGACATTCTTGTCGCTGCCCATGACCCCCCCGGGGTAGAAACGCAGCTTGACCCGGCCATCCGTGCGTGTCTTGATGAGGTCCGCGGCCTTGCGCAGTTCCTTCATCCAGGTGGTGCCATCGGGCGAGATGGTGGCGATCTTGAGTGTCAGCGCGACCGCGGGCGGGGCGGCCAGCGCCATGGCCAGGCACAACATGAGGGCGGCCGCGCTGTAACAGGCCCGTGCCGGGACACTGGTACTCCATTGACTTCTCATGTTCCTCATTCCTCGAAATATGCCTCGGATTCGGCAAGCAAGATGCGGGCCCGCTGCTGGGCGATGACATTGCTCAGGGTCAGGCCGTTGACCCGGGGGTCTGCGTCCAGAACCTCCCGCAGAAGACGGTCGTGCAGCGCCCGGTCGAACATCAGACGTGCATAGGTGCGCGCGTACTCCACCTTGGCAATGAGATTACGTCCTTCAGACAATTCGATGGCACGCTCGAAATGCGCCCGGCCCACTTCGGGCCGCCCTCCCATGGCCGGCGGCAGCTGGGCATTGATGACCCCCAGATAGACATGCGCCTGGCCATGGTCGTATGCCTCGTCCAGGGCCACCACGGTCTCCAGAACCGCAGAGACCTTGGGCAGATCAGCCAGGGAACTCCAGCGGCTGCTGTTGACCTGTATCCAGGCGGCCCAGGTGGTGGCGTAGGTATAGAGCACCGGGAGGTGATCCCGGTCGGCCAGCCTGGAAACCAGTTCCTGAAAACGGCTGAACTCCCGCGCCTCGTCGCTGCACAGGCGCGGTTCATCGACACAAACCGCGCGACGGGCATACTCCAGGGCCTGATCGCTGAGCACCGCCGCACGTCCCTCTTCATGCACGAACAGCGTTGCATAAGTACTGTAGAGACGCGCACCGGCCATGAGCAGCCCGGTCTCGCGGGGATTCTTCACCAGCAGACCGTCGATCATGAGGAGGTAGGAAGGAATGCCGTTGCCGGCGGTGGCCACGTCGCGCTGATTACGGATACCATCGGCGACACTGGAAGCCAGGTAATTGGCCGGTATGTTGGCACAGCCTGCCAGGAGGAGCAACAGGCTGCAGAGGTAGACTTTGAGAACAGTCGTGGTCTTCAATGGCGCTTTCTTTATCTCTTGGCAAGCTGTTATTGAGACTTTAATTAAGGGTCCTCGTGTAGCCTGGACGCAGGTCCTTGGGTCCGGAATCCAGGAAAAGACGCAATTCGTCCCGGGTTCCGTTCCGCTTCCCCCGCGTCATGCACTCAGGCAACTCTCAAAGCCGGGCAACGACAAATACGACCTGTCGTCTTACGCGGTCGCGCGGCAAAACGCAGTGTGCAGACAATGGCCAAGCCTTGTCAAACATCGCGATCACGCACGAAGCATCACCTGGAACACCCGCAGGATCGGCCAGGACAGTTCCTGTACAGTTCAAGATGGGTCGGCAAATCCCAGCAGAACCTGCAGCAGTTCCTCGCGCAGGTGCCGTGCGGCTTCCGCCCGGATGCGCTCCTGCGCCAGGTCAGCATCCAGCGCCACGGCCTTGAGAGGCCATTCATGATGCCCACGGATCCGGCCATCCGCCACGCGCTGGAGGACGAGGAACAGGTCGCCTCGTACCCAGTACCAGCCCTCACGGCGCCGGGGCGGTTGCAGGTCGAGCCGTGCTTCGAGGAGATAGTCGGCCTCCCCGGGCGCGGTCACCTGCAGGCCGGCCCTGGCCAGGGCGGCGGCAAGAACCACCGCCATCTCCCCGTCTGCGAGGCCTTCCCGGCTCCCCTCCGGTCCGGCACGGGACACCGGCTGAGTCACGGCGATCCGGAGCCGTGCCAGCAGCGCGTCGCGATCGGCGCGCAGGCGTGCAAGGGACCAGCGCGGAATGGGCGCCACGCCTGCCACCACTTCCAGAAGACTGCTGAGTTCCGCCCGCTGCGTCTGGGCAAGCACGGCGGCCTGCGCCGCAGCGATGGCGGCGAGGGGATCGCGGCTGTCGCGGGCTGCCTGCACCCGCGCCATGGCCTCCCGGTCCAGGGCGGCGATGCGCTCGCGCAGGCGTCGCGCCGCCGGTGCCCGCTCCAGTACGGCGAGGGCATGATAAACACCGCTCGCCGGATCACGCCACATTTCGGCAATCTCCACGCCGCTGATGACGGCCATGGCCCGGGTTTCTATGCGGCGCTCCACGGTCAGTTCCTTGTGCTGCTTCCCTGCCGCGTCGCTGAAGCGCTGCCGCTCGGTGGACCGGCTGTCCACGGTGACACGCAGGATCTTGACCAGGTCCGCCCGGGCCCGCTCACGGGCCTGGTCTGCATCAGGTGCACTGCCACGACCCAGCAGGTAGTGTGCGGCAGGATAGGCTGCCGAGGTACCGGCCACCCAGTCCGGTGCCTGGGCGTCACGAACCGGGTTGCCGGCACAGGCCGTCACGAGGGTGGCCAGGCAGACCATCCGCAAGCCTCTGCTGACGCTGATATTCAATGGTCCGCCTGCCATGCCAGATCCTCCTCGTCGATCCAGTGCATGCTGAGAAAGAGACGCTGTCCCGCCTTGATCCGGACGGCATAGTCACGCTGCCCCACGACCTGGCCTTTGTCATCCTCCAGCCAGGCGCGCAGATGCCATTCTCCTTCGGGCAGGGACAGGCGCGCCAGATAGATATGGCTGGGCAGAAGGGACCAGCTCCGGGTATCGGCCCGTTCGCTGGCCACGGTGACGATATTGACCAGCAGACCCAGACCATCGCTTTGCTTCTCCGCCTTCTCCACGGCCTCGTGCTTGAGCACCGCCCGTGCCAGGGCCCGGGCCAGGATGAGCGGCCTGCGCCTTTCCAGCGAAGCCATGGCCAGCACATTGATATCCTCTACCCGCTCGGCCTCGGACCGGTGACCGTCCGCCTCCAGCCTCAGCCCGCGGACATGGGGCAGGCGCCCCTCGTAATAAGGCATGGCGACGCTGACCAGCACACCGTCCTCGGTGGGCACGGTGACATGGCTCTCCTCCTTGTGGGGCGCAAGACCGCTGAACAGAATCAAGGCCACCTCGCCCGCGCCCTTTTCCGGTAAGGCTGTCGTCTCCATGCCGAACTCGCGGCGCAGACGCCGTGCTTCTTCAAGGAGGCCGAGTCTTTCTGTCAGGCGCACCAGATCCTGCTGGAGCTGGCGGGGAACACCCAGGGCTGCGTCTTCCGGATAGGTGCGGTAGGCCTGGTAGGCCTTGCGATAGGCAATCAGGGCATTGTCGGGCTCGCCCAGGGAATCGAAAACCAGACCGCTGAAATAGCGGGCGAAGGCTCCTCCGGCAAGAGACTCGGAGTCAAGCTGTTCCAGCAGCTCGTCGAGCTGCAGGATCTCCACGCGTGCCTCCCGGGGCTGCCCCAGGTCCAGGTAATTGAGAGCGGCAAAGAGATGCAGCAGGACGCGTTCGTGGAACTCGCCCGCATAGCTGCGCATGAGGTCATTGACTGTGAGGGCGCCAGCCTGTTCGCTGACACTGACCGCCGACAACCGCTCCATCAAGGTCTTGGCTTCCTCGAATGCGGCGTTGCTTTGTGCAAACTCGCCCGTCATGCGCAGCAGCAATCCCCGGTTGAGCAGATAGAGCACTGCATCGCGCCGCCCTCTGCCATGCTCGTCCAGGGTGGCCATGGCACCCTGGTAATCACCCGCGGCGAGGTCCTCCTCCAGCTCGTGGATCCAGTCGCCATAGGCCGCACATCCACCCGCCAGTCCCGCCAGCAGAACCACCCAGAACAGGCGCATCCGGCCGTTGCCGCCAGGCAGCTCCGCCATGGGCAATGCTTCCGCGGGCTCAGGGCCGGAGGCTGGCCTTGGTCACGAACTTCTTGATCTTTTTCTGCCCCAGCCACACCTTGCGGTTGTCGGTCAGGCTGATGAGCGTGAGATCGACCTGGTAATAACGCACCTGGCGCCTGCCCTCGGTGTCGAAGATCGTGTTGATCGTCCCCTTGAGCATGAAATCCGCGCCCAGCTCGCGTCCCATGGCCTTGCGTGTCTCCTCGCTGGCATGGAGTTCCTGGTCGCGGCGTTCCTCCCGCACTTCCTGGCGTTCGTCGCGCGAGGCCACGAACACGATACGCCCGGAGTTCACCAGCGCCCGTTCCATGTCATTGACGAAGGTCTGCACGTTGATGTGCTCGTGACTGAGGTTGAGCACCTCGCCCACGATCACGGCGGGCGCCCTGCCTTCACGCCCGCGAAACTCGTCCACCCAGGGGCGTGACAGGAGGTCGGCGATCATCTCCTCCGAGACCAGGCGTGAATCGGTGTCGTTCCAGCGGCCACTGAGGTCCCGGACCTCATCCGTCTCGATACGCTCCACCCGCGTGGCACAGCCACCCGCCAGCATGACAATCAGCAGGACAATCAGGGAAATGACAAATGCGTGATGCAAACGCCTCGCAGGCAGTCGCCTCATGGTCTGTCTCCTTCAGCCATTTTGTCGAAAACGTTCTCGCCTTCCCGCGCCAGGTAGGCACGCAGGCCGGCGTCCATGCCCTCGATTTTCAGCAGGATCTCCCGGGCCTGTTTCAGGTCCATCTCCACCAGGGAATAGATGACGTCGCTGCGCTTGTCGCGCCAGCGCCCGATGACGCGGCTGCCGGCGAGATTGATCCGGCTCACGGTTTCGATGCGGCGTGACACGCTGGCATCCAGCGCACCGCCTCCCGCCGCGCTGTAATCGCTGGAGGCCACCTCCAGATAGGCGCTGAGTGCGCGCGCCAGCGCGGCCCGGGCGCGGTTGTCCGCGGTTTCCGTCTGCAGGGAGCGGTCTCCCATGGGAGGTGCCGAGCCCACGCCATGAAACAGGCGGCCCTTGCGATCCTTGAGCGCACCCGTACCCCGGTTGACCCAGTCCGGCGCACCCTTGATGTGAAGATCGCTCTTCACCCGCGTCTGACCCGCGCAACCCGCCAGCACGCCCAGCAGCGATCCACTCAGGGCCAGGCACAACAGTACAACGCTCAGTCTTGAGGCAAACATCTCCTTTTCACTCCCGACGCTCTTCCCAGGCTGCAGAAAACCTGCCGGATTCGGGGGATCTTGGCGAATCCAGTGGAAATGGAGGACAGCCTTTCAATCATTTGAGGCGAACACTGGCCACCCGACGGGAATGATCGAAAGAACGGGGCCATTCCCCACCGCCGCGGTCGATCCGTCCCGATCCCGACAGGCTCCCGGACGCGGGACCATGATACTACTGAAAGTCTCGTAGTTGAATGGACATGGTCCGACTGTTGGTACACCGGTTCGGTAGCCTGTATGAAGCGCTGCAAGCGCGCAATCCAGGAAACCGGACGGCAACAACCCCCGCCCCCGGATTACGTTCCACTCTCATCGGGCTACACATTCGATAGTAAAGAAGGCCTGCGGGAAAGGGGCGCGCCCCCTTCCCGCTGTCCGCCAGGTTCTCAGCCGTCGGTATCAGCCGGCGCTTTCCGCGGATTCCATCATGCTGTCCGGATTTTTCTCCAGCTCGGTACGCAGGATCGCCAGCTCCCGCGGCGCCTTGATGCTGATCCTCGCCTGCCCGGGGTGGATCCGGGTAATGTGGATTTCCAGGGGACCGTCGCGAAACAATTCAGCCACGGTCATATCGGGTCGGATATCGCCGCTTGGATAAATCTGGATGGCTTCACCAGGACGTCGTGTCAATACCAGCATGGCAAATACTCCAATATTTTTCGTTAAGAATGAATCACCCTTGCCCGGTCCCGGAAAAGCCGCTCATGGGCTCAACCGCGGGCGCATTCATCAGAAAGCCACCATCAGGCTTTCATCTGCACAAGGGGGCACTGTTTATCACCTATTTTGTGCATCCTAACTTAAAACGCCCTTAATGGACAAAAAGATCCCCAAAACGGGAAAGGAACGCCAAATATCTGACAGAGAAAGACAGGCAGGCGTCCCCCCCCGCTCCCACATGTGGCAGAGCAATCGTGAGAGGAGATGCGATGATGCGGGAATCAGCCGTTGAGACTGCGCCGGGCGCGGCGCGTCTCGGGCAGGGGTTTCTTTCGCTTCTGCAAGACGGCCCGTTGCCACAGCACCTCGATCTCGCGCTGTGCGCGGGGATGGCCGCCGCGCGCGGCGCGGCGCAGCCACCGATAGGCCCGGCGTTCATTGCGCAGCACGCCGATACCATAGGCGTACATCATGCCCAGATTGTACTGGGCATCGGCGCTGCCCTGGGACGAGGCCTTGAAGAACCACTCCATGGCCTCGTAATAATCCTGGCGTACCCCACGGCCTTCCAGGTAAAAGGCGCCCAGTTCCAGCTGGGCCTGGGCCAGCCCCTGGACCGCGGCAAGGGCCAGCCAGGCAGCAGCCAGGGCTTCATCTCTGGCAACACCCCGCCCCTGGTCATAGAGCCGCGCCAGGGCCAGCTGGGCCTCGGCAAGCCCCCGGGACGCCGCCTGGCCCAGCCAGTAAGCCGCCAGGACTTCGTCGTGATGGCTTGGGTCATCTCCGCTGAGATAGGCGCCAAGGAGATACTGGGCGCTGGCATCGCCCGATTCCGCGGCCCTTTCGTACCAGTACAGGGCCTGCGCCATGTCGCGTGTGACGCCCATCCCGGTTTCGTAGAGAAACGCCAGCAGGTACTGGGCCCGCACATGGCCACCGAGCGCCGCCCTGACATACCAGTAAATCCCACGGCGGTAATCACCCGTTCCATCTGCCTGGTGAAAATAGAGACTGGCGAGATCGTACTGGGCCTCGGCCGAACCTGCCTGCGCGGCCTCGTGGAGCTGGGGGAAATCCTGCCATCGCCCTGCCTGCGCAACGCCCAGCGGGGCCTGCAGCATGGCAAGGCCCAGGAGGATCAAGCTCAATGTCTTCGTGATCTGCACCGCAAGCTGTTCCGCACCTGAAAGAGACGGACCCGGCCGGGATCTGCCTCAGGAGATATGCTTATTAACCCGGCAATAATATATATCGTGTTCAGCGTTTCAGGCAGGCGCTGGATCAAGGCGCGGCACGCAGGGAATGGCCCGGCCCTTGCCAAGTGCCGCAACACCGAGCCGGCGCCTGCCTGAAACGCCTGACTTGTTGAAATTCATATGGCAGGCCGCCGCGTGCGCGCACGCAGACGGTGTTGGCGAAGCTTGCTGTAGAATGACTACAGCGGCGCTCCGCCGCCTTGCCGCGTGTCCGCACGCGGCGGCTGAACATGACATATATTGTTGCCGGGTTAATAGTATCGGCCGCTTGAACCGGCTTCTTGATTTCAAGCAATCAACGTGCCACCTCGGCATCCAGAGAGGTCTCTATGAGGATACGCTCCCGCAGGCTGCGGTGTACGGGGCAACGGTCGGCAATCTCCAGCAGCCGCTCTCGCTGGGCGTGAGACAGATCGCCCTGCAAGAACAGGCGGCGCTCGATACGATCCACCCTGCCTCCCTTCCCAGCGCCTATGCGCTGAGCGTTGTCGTCGGGGCATGCCCGGCAGTCCTGGACGTGCACCTTGGCATGGCGCAGCACCACGCGCACGGACTCGAGAGGCCATGACTTGCGGTCCGCGTACATGCGCAGGGTGATGGCCGTGCAGGCACCCAGGGCAGCGCAGAGCAGCTCGTAAGGCGTGGGTCCCTGGTCACCGCCTCCAGCACGGAGAGGCTCGTCGGCAGTGAACTCGTGGTACCGGGCGCGGATTTCGGTGTGGTAATGATCACGGCCGATGGTCACCACGACATCTTCCTGCCCGGCTGAAGCCACCGTGGGCGGGGGCTCCCCGGCAGACAATGCCAATGGGGCGGCCACTATCTGATCCGACGGGAGATAACGCTGCGCCCAGGCCGCAATGACGCCGCCGGCATAGCGCGCATCCTCCGGCCGTGACAGGAGATGGTCGGCGCTGTCCAGGGAAATAAAGCTCTTGGGATGCCGGGCCTGGGCGAAGAGCCGGGCGGCATGTTCCACGGGCACGGTCTCATCGCCGGGGGCATGGAGAATCAGCAAGGCCCGTTTCAAACCCGGCAGCACGGCCTTCAGGTCATGGACCTGCACGTCCTCGACGAATGGCCGGCGGATTCGGTAGGCCACCCCCCCGATGCGGATCTCCGCCTCGCCCCGCTGCAGAATCTGCGCCTGGCTGTCGGCGAAATGTGTCAGTACATGCGCCGGCTCACTGGGCGAGGCGACGGTGGCCACCGCCTTGACCGCCTGCAGGCGGGATGCCGCCAGCAACACGGCGGTTCCCCCCAGGGAGTGGCCGATGAGAAGCTGCGGCGCTGCGTGATGGGTCTCCAGCCAGCGGGCGGCGGCGAGGATGTCCGCGATGTTGTCGCTGAAGGTGGTCGTGGAAAAATCGCCTTCGCTCTCGCCCAGTCCGGTGAAGTCGAACCGCAGGACGCCGATGCCTGCCGCCGCAAGCGTGCGGCAGAGATTGCGAACCCCCTTGTAATTCTTGTTGCAGGTGAAGCAATGGGCAAAAAGTGCGTAGGCACGGACCGGCTGCCCGCCTGGCTCGTCGAGCAGCCCCGCCAGGCGCAGGCCCCGGTCATTGCGGAAAGTGATGCGAGTGGAACGCATGCTCATCTGCGCTGGAAAACCGCCATGGCTTCCGCATGGGCCGTATGGGGAAACATGTCCACGATGCCCGCATGGGTCATCTCGTAGTCCAGCACGCGCACGAGATATTCCGCATCACGCGCCAGGGTGACGGGATTGCAGGAAACATAGACGATACGACCAGGCCCCCTGTCCCGCGGCATGTGCTTCAGAAACGCCATGGCCCCATCCCGGGCCGGGTCGAGCAGCACCTTGTCGGGCGCATAGACTTCCCAGAAGGTGCCGGCCTGCGCCTCGCGCAGGTCCACCTCATGAAATGTCACATTGTCGATCCCGTTGCGGCGGGCGTTGGCGGCCGCGCCGGCCACCAGCTGCGGATTCATCTCCAGGCCGACCACGCTCCCGGCGCGGCGCGCCAACGGCAGGGTAAAGTTGCCCAGCCCGCAGAAAAGGTCCAGCACGGTGTCACCGGGACCGGGCTGCAGCAGGGCCATTGCCTGGTCCACCATGCGCCGGTTGACCTCGGCATTGATCTGGATGAAATCCGTTGGCCTGAACTGGATCTCCACCTCATGCGCGGGAAGGCGGTAACCGAGCGGCGCGGGGTTGTCCGGATAGAGGCACCAGCAGGTGTCCGGTCCCTTGGGTTGCAGATGGATCTGCAGATCGTGAAGGCGGCCGAAATCCGCCAGGCGTCGTTCGTCCCCCGCGGTCAGCGGCACGAGATGACGAAACACCAGGGCCACCGCGTCGTCCCCTGCCGCCACCTCGATCTGGGGCAGGCGCTCCCGGCAACTCAGGCCGTCCACCAGTCCTGCCAGGGCGGGCATCAGGCCCGCCACGCGTCGATCCAGAATGTGGCAAAACGAGAGGGAGACGATGTAGCTGCTGTTGCGGGCCCGAAAACCCACCAGCACCCCGCCCTTGCCGGGGATGTAACGCACGCCGAGGCGGGCGCGGCGGCGATAGTGCCACAGGGGTCCGCGCAGCGGCGCCAGCCACTCCCGCGGGGCCAGCCCGCCGCAGGCGAGCAAATGCGAACGCAGGGTGTGTTCCTTGAAGTCGAGCTGGGCGCCGTCTGCCAGGTGCTGCAGGCGGCAGCCGCCACAGACGGCGGCATGGGCACAGGGTGGTTCCACCCGCTGGGGCGCTGCGTGCAGGATCTCCACTGCGCGCCCGCCGGCGCTGCGCTTGCGCCTGCGCAGGAAATGAAAGCGTACCGTCTCCCCCGGCAGGGCGCCGTCGATATACAACCGCCGCCCCTCCAGCTCGGCCATCCCGCGTCCGTCCTCGCAGAGATCGGTCACCTCGGCGGTGAACAGTTCACGATGGCGCGCCACCGCCCCGCCCGGGGTCACTGCGGGGCGGGGAAGCGGTCCCGATACCACGGCCTCGTTGTCGCTCACTTTTGTCATTTCCGTTTCCGCAAAGGCGAGTATGCTATCACATGGTGCTGTCGGCGTGAGGCGGTCCTGGGCGCGCTTTTTTTGTGCAGCCGGGCAGGATAGAATGGTGTGCCTGCGGGGAACCGGAAAGGAGGCAGAAAATGAAATTCCTGCATAACAACAACACCACACCGTCCCTGTTCATCCCTCTCGCCTTGCTGGCCGCCATGGTCATGGCGGCAGCGGGGTGCGCCACCTCGCCGGAGACGCCACCGGAATCTGGCGAGGAGATGGCCACTGCCGCAGAAAAAGATACCGGAAAAGATACCGGGCCTCAGGATGCCTCTGCCCAGGCTGGAGAAGCGACGCCACCCGCAGCATCGGCGGCTGCTCAGGCCGGCCCCGCACCTGTCACCCCGGAAACCGGTCCGGAAACCGCCCCGGAAACTGCCCCGGAAACTGCCCAGGGAACTCCGCAGTCCCCTGCGCCTGCGCAAGCTTACACGCCATCCCAGGTGGCGGCCCTGCTCCGAGACATGATCAATCACCGGCGGACCATGTTTTCCTCTTCCAAGGGCGAATACCTGTATTACATCGGCGGCACACTCACCGCCACCTTTCAGACCGACACCCGGGAATTCCGACTCACGCCCGAGAATGGCTCGGAAGAAACGGCCTGCGTGTATGGGGAAGACGGCACCCCGGTTGACGGCAACACCCCCCAGGCTGTCTGTGACGGCCTGCTGGATGCCCTGAAAGAGTCCCTCGCCGCCCCCTGATCTCATCGTCTCTATTTTGGGATCACCGGCTGTCACCCGGCGGCGCCTTATAGCCGCTTCCTCATTTTATATAACAAATTATTATAAAAAAACGGCGATTTACATGTTTTGTTATAAAGGATAGAATAATGCCATCCCATGATCACTCAATCACGGACTGTTGGAAACATGCTGAACAAGGCCCAAGCCATCGAAAAGACAGACAGCCAGGCTGTGAATACAACCGGCAACGACCTGCATGACCCGGCGCATATCAGGTCGCTCAACGAGAAATACCATGATCTGAGTGTGGAGGAACGCATCCGGGCGCTATACGAGGATTTTGCGCCTGAAAAGGTCATGCTGACCTCCTCCTTCGCAGCCACATCGGCCTTCTTCCTGTATCTCTTTTCCAGGATCCATCCCCAGCAGACCGTGTTCTTCATCGATACCGGCTTCCACTTTCCCGAAACCCTGGAATACAAGCGCAAGCTTACCGAGCTGTATGGCCTCAAGGTGGTGGATGTGCGCGCCGAGGACTGGAAGCACGATTTTACGGTGCGCGACCAGACCTGGAAGACGGATCCGGACTTCTGCTGCTCCATCAACAAGGTGGAGCCCCTGGAGGAAATCAAGCAGCACTACGATGTCTGGGCCTCGGGGCTCATGCGCTGGCAGACGGATCACCGTGCTTCTCTGGACATCTTCGAGGTGCGGGGTGGCATCATCAAGTTCTACCCCCTCATCGATGTCTCCAAGGAAGAGCGCGACGACTATATCCGGCGCCACAATCTGCCCTTCCACCCCCTGGTCTTCAAGGGTTATTCATCCATCGGCTGCGTGCATTGCACCGTACCCGGTGAGGATAGGAGCGGGCGCTGGAACAACTGTCCCAAGACAGAGTGCGGCCTGCACCTGTGAATGTGCACCGGGGGACCTTCTATCCCTCTTAACCCCTCTTAACGCATCCCTTTGCTATCAGTGCCAGGGCCTTCGCGGGCAAGTGCGTCCATGCGTCCCGCATAGCGGCCATAAAACCATTTCATGGCAAAAGGCGGGACCAGGGTCGTCAGGGCGATGACGATGACCAGCCCGGCGTAGATCTCGTTGTTGAAGATACCACTGACCCGCCCCAGCTCGGCAAAGATCAGTCCCACTTCCCCGCGGGGAACCATGGCCATGCCGATGGCACACCGGGCCAGCAGCGTCTCCGGAATCAGGAAGGCCCCCACCAGCTTGCCCAACACGGCCGCCACCAGCATGGACAGGGAAAACCCCCAGATGAACGGTGAACCCCAGTCGATTTCCCGCAGGTTGAGCGACAGGCCCACCATTACGAAAAAGATGGGCGTGAACAGATTGATGATGGGTCTCATCTGCTCTTCCAGGCGCCGTGCAAAAACCTCGTCCGCGTGCAGGCTCACCCCCAGGGGCAGGAAGAAACGCCGCGACAGGGCCACGCCCGCTGCAAAGCCGCCCAGCAGCTCAGGCGCCCCCGCCTCGCTGGCCAGCCAGGCGAAGAACAGCACCAGCGACACGATGGAAGTGGGAATCAGGCCGGGAATCTCGCTGATCTCGTCGAAACGCTTGATGACCATGGAAAGCAGCTTGGCCGCAAGCGGCGCGACGATGAAGAAGGCGGTCACGAACAACAGGACCTTGCCTGCGTTCACCAGGCTGATACCGCCCCCCAGGGAAAACTCGTAGAGCATGGCCAGCAGCACGACACCCAGAACGTCGTCCAGGACAGCGGCGCCGAGGACGATCTGGCCCTCTGCGGCCTGGTGACGCTTGAGATCGCTGAGCACGCGGATCGTGATGCCGATACTGGTGGCGGTCAGGGTTCCGCCGATGAACAATGAAACCAGGATGCTCATCCCGAAAACCCAGTAGGCCAGCGCAAAACCCAGGATGAGCGGCACGAAAAAGCCCGCCATGGCCACGACGAAGGAGCGCATGCCGCTGCGCACCAGGCGGCGAACATCCGTTTCCAGGCCCACCTCGAACAACAACAGGATGATCCCGATCTCCGCGAGCAGCTTGATGGCCTCCAGAGGTTCGATCCAGCCCAGGAGGCTCGGCCCCAGCACGACGCCGGCAAACAGCTCACCGATGACCGTGGGCGCCTGGAGGCGAACGGCCAGCTCGGCGAATATGCGGGCGCTGAGAAGAATGGCCAGCAGATAGAGAAAGAAGGTGTGCGCTTCCATGAGGATACGGGGCTGTGCGCCGGACTGGGTCGTTCTCAGTCCGGAAACGCCTGGTAATCGATACTGATGCGGTCTCCTGCCACGGGTCGAAAACGGTTGTCGGCAAAGGCCACGTGATCGGGATGATGGCGATAACTGTCGATGACGTCGGGATGCACGAAGCGGACCAGCCAGCAATAACGATAGCGCGCTTCTTCTTTCACTGCCACACCGGTGAACACCTGCCGCACACCGGGGATGGCACCCAGAATGCGGCGGCCATCGCGCATCATGGTCTCCGCTCCCGCCTCGTCGAGGTCGCTGACATTGTAGATGATGAGATGCTCCACGGGTGACCAGACCCTGCACATTGCACGCGCGGCTTCTGCCTGTCCTGCGCCGCCCCCGCCCTGGGCCGTAGCCGCCGCGGCCTCGGCCAGTTCCTCCACCAGATGCGCGACAAAGCGATCATAGTCGCCGTTCGCGGCGGCCAGGCATTTTTGCGCCGCCGCTTCCTGTCCGCCGCCCAGCCAGGCAACACCCCTTCCCTGCAACGCCTGGCGCAGGGAAGCAGGAGGAGACAAACCGGCACCGCGAACCAGCAGGAGGGGCGGTCTCCCGTCTTTCTCAAGGCAGGCCAGGTCCTCGCACACTACCTCGACCGCCTCCATGGAACGGGATGAGCCATCAGGCACAGGAGGGACTTCCAGTTCCACGCCGTCACAGTTGCTTTCCCTCAGCACGGTTTCAAGGTCTGCCCGTCCCTTTCCAACACCCGGCCGCCCCAGCACCGGCACGCCGCAATCATGGGCCATCTTCACGACCTCCCGGCAGAGCGAAGCTTGAGCGGTCAAGGCGGCATCCAGCCCCAGGCTGTTGCAACCGTGATTGATGGCATGCACTGCTTCCGAGAGACTGCTTATGCCGCTGCCATGTATGACCACGGGCGAGGCGCTCTGTTGCGCCGCCTGCTCCATCGCGGCCAGCAAGGCGGCGAGATGGTCCGCATCGCTGCCACCGGCATCGACAACGAGAACAACCGGGGCCTGCTGCCGTTCCGCGCCTCTCAAGGCGCCTTGCAGAAAGGCCAGGTCCCGTACCTCCAGGGCAGTGACAACAAAATTGCTGCGGCGCGCACAGGCCAGCAGATCCTCCAGGTAGACCATTGTCATGTATCTTGTTCTCCTTGGTTATTGTGACTCAATGGCTGACGGCCGTCGTGTGGCCTGGATGCAGGACCCGATGGCCGGAACGCAGGGAGATTTTCCGGGTTTCGTTCCGCTCCATGCGGGCTGACCATGTCCAATACTCAGTGGCTCCTTTGTCTTTATGCCCCCTTCTTTGCTCTTTTCATCACATTCCCTTGTCACTTCGACCACACCCCCTTGTCATTTCGACCTCATTTTTCCTGTCATTTCGACCGGAGGGAGAAATCCTGCACCACTGCCTCCCAAGATTCCTCGCTGCGCTCGGAATGACAGGGGCAGGGTCATTCCCACCACACTTCCTTGCCATTCCTGAGACGCCTCCCTTGTCATTTCGACCATCACCTTGTCATTTCGACCTCATTTTTCCTGTCATTTCGACCGGAGGGAGAAATCCTGCACCACTGCCTCCCAAGATTCCTCGCTGCGCTCGGAATGACAGGGATACTGTCATTTCTCGCCGCGCTTGGAATGACAGGGGCAGGGCCATTCCCACCACACTTCCTTGCCATTCCTACCACGCCCCCCTGTCATTTCGGCCACACCCCCTTGTCATTTCGACCACACCCCCTTGTCATTTCGACCGGAGGGAGAAATCCTGCACCACTGCCTCCCAAGATTCCTCGCTGCGCCCGGAATGACAGGGATACTGTCATTTCCCGCTGCGCTCGAAATGGCAGACGACACTTGGATAACAGGCGTCACCTGAAACGACAAACCCCGCCTGAAGCCAATAAACATCAACTATTGAGACTCACACCATTGAGGTTTACAGCGTGACTCTCAACAGTCCCCCTGAGTCTCGCCCAGCGGCAGCTTCAGATAGAGCCGCGTGCCCTTGCCCGGCGCGCTGTCGATCTCCAGGCTGCCGCCCAGGGCAACGGCCCGTTCCTGCATGCCCAAAAGGCCGAAGGAACGGCTCATGGCTATGCCATGACGGTCCATGCCCCGCCCGTTGTCGTAGATCTCCATGTGGAGACAATCGTCCCGCACGAATGCCTTCAAACCGATCTCGTCGGCATCCGAATGCCGCGACACGTTGGTCAGGGCTTCCTGCAATATCCGGTAGGCGGCCGTGGCATGATCGTCGTCGATCGTCCGCATGCTCAGATCGACATCGAGCCGGCAGGCAATGCCGGTGCGTGCGTGGAACTGCTCCACATACCAGCGCATGGTGGCCTCAAGGCCCAGTTCATCCAGCATGCTGGGGCGCAGTTCGCTGGAGATGCGCTGCACGGCCTGCACCGTCTCCACAATGACGTCGATCATCTCCTGGACCTTGGCCGTGAGGTGCTGCTGTTCCGCGGGGAGCTGGTGCAGCAACCAGTAGGCGTTGAGATTGAGGGCCATGAGCGACTGCCCCAGCTCGTCATGGATTTCCCGCGCGATGCGGGTGCGCAGCACCTCGCGGTCCCACTGTTGGCGCAGCACCAGTTCCCGCAGTTGCTCCCGCGACTCGCGGATTTCCTCCTCCGCTTTTTTGCGTGCCGTGATGTCCTCTACCAGCCCGATCACCCGGCGCGGCGCACCCTCACCGTCGAGGACGGCAAAGACGCGGTCACTGATCCAGCGCATCGTGCCGTCACTGCGCAGGATACGGTATTCCCCGGAAAAACGGCCCTGGCAGCGCTGTGAGCGAAAGGCCGCCCCGATGCGCGCCTGGTCCTCCGGATGAATGGAGGCAAACCACAGCTCGGGATCGTCGTACAAAGCCTGCCGGCTGACCCCCCAGATGCGCTCGAAGGCGGGGCTGACGTACAGCAGTTTTCCCGTGTGATCAGGCTCACAGACCCAGAATACCTCGGCCATGTACGCGGTGATCTGGCGCAGGATATCCGGCGTGACCTGCAGGATGTCCTCATTCCGGGGCATGTCGTTCACCTTTTGTCCTCACGCCTGCCCATGGCGGGCCAGCAGCGCCAGAAACCGGGACTCGTCGATGATCTCAACCCCCAGTTCGCGGGCCTTGTCGTACTTGGAACCGGGATCGGCGCCCGCCACCACACAGTCGGTACGCCGGGACACACTGCCGCTGACCCTGGCCCCGAGGGCCTGGAGACGGGCCTTGGCCTCATCCCGGGTCATGGAGGAAAGGGTGCCCGTCAGCACAAAGGTCTTGCCCGCCAGGGGCAGGTCCTCACGCGGTAGGGACGCCGCCTCTTCCCAGTGAACGCCCAGGCGGCGCAGACGCCTGATGACGTCCCGGTTGTGACGCTGGCGGAAGAAGGCAAGGATATGGGCCGCCACCACCGGCCCCACGTCGGGCACGGCCTGCAATGCCGCCTCATCGGCGGACATGAGCTTTTCCAGGGTGCCGAAATGCCCGGCAAGCGTCTGGGCCGTGGCCTCTCCCACTTCGCGGATCCCCAGGGCATAGAGAAAACGCGCCAGGGTGGTGTGCTTGCTTTTCTCGATGGCGGCCTTGAGATTGGCCGCGGATTTCTCTCCCATGCGTTCCAGGCCCGCCAGTGTGGCCTCGTCGAGTTCATAGAGATCCGCCACATCCTTCACCAGGCCCTTCTCGACGAGCTGATCCACCAGCTTGTCGCCCAGCCCCTCGATGTCCATGGCACGCCGCGAGGCGAAATGCTTGATCGCCTCCTTGCGTTGCGCCGGGCAGAAGAGCCCGCCGCTGCAACGGGCAATGGCCTCACCCTCGGCACGCACCACTTCCGAACCGCAGGCGGGACAACGCTTCGGCATGTGAAACGGTCGTGTCCCCGGAGGGCGGCGCTCCTTGACCACCGCCACCACTTCGGGAATCACGTCGCCGGCACGCCGCACGATCACCGTGTCCCCGACCCGCACATCCTTGCGACGGATCTCGTCTTCGTTGTGGAGCGTCGCATTGGTCACGGTCACGCCGCCCACGAACACGGGTTCCAGGCGGGCCACCGGTGTCAGAGCGCCGGTACGCCCCACCTGCACGTCGATATCCAGTACCCGGGTGAGTTCTTCCTGGGCGGGAAACTTGTGGGCGACGGCCCAGCGGGGCGCGCGGGCGACATGCCCGAGGCGCGCCTGCAAAGCCAGCCTGTCCACCTTGTAGACCACCCCGTCGATCTCGTAATCCAGCGCGTCCCGCCGGGAGGCCATGGCGCGGTAATAGGCCAGGCAGCCTTCGGCATCCCGCACCACCTCCAGGTGTTCGGGAATGCGCAGGCCCCACTCGCGCAACTGCAACAGGACTTCATAGTGACGGCCCGGCAGGCGGAAACCCTCTACCACCCCCACCCCATAACAGAAAATGGAAAGGGGCCGCTGCGCCGTGATGCGCGGGTCCAGTTGCCGCAGGCTGCCGGCCGCGGCATTGCGGGGATTGACGAAGGGTTTTTCCCCCTGCTCCACCTGGGTGCGATTGAGCGCGCGAAAACCCGACAGGGGCATGTAGACCTCGCCGCGCACTTCCAGCACGCGGGGATAAGCCCTGCCCCTCAGACGCAAGGGGATGGTGTGGATGGTGCGCACGTTCCGGGTGATGTCTTCGCCCGTATAGCCGTCGCCGCGCGTGGCCCCCTGCACCAGGACACCATCCTCGTAACGCAGGCTGACCGCCAGGCCATCCAGCTTGGGCTCCGCCGCATAGTCCACATGATTCACCGAGAGACGCTCGCAGACGCGGCGGTGGAAATCCCGCACGTCCGCTTCGCTGAAGGCGTTCTCCAGCGACAACATGGGGATCTCGTGACGCACGGTGCCAAAGGCCTCCACCGGCGCGGCACCCACGCGCTGGGTGGGCGAATCGGGCGTTACCAGCTGAGGGTATTGCCTTTCCAGCGCCTGTAGTTCGCGCATGAGCCGGTCGAATTCGGCATCGGGGATGCGCGGTTCGGCAAGGACGTAATAATAGTAGTTGTGGGTATTGATCTCCTCGCGGAGTTCTGCCACGCGACGCTGGATTTCGGGCGGCACCTTCATGGACGGATTTTTCCCGATGCCGGCACCCATCTCAGAGCACGCCCAGCGCGATTCCCGAGGCGATATACCAGCGGCCGTCCTGCCAGCGGAAGATGAGTGTTTCCCGCACCTGGGCCACCTTCTCACCGCCGTTGACGCTGTACTTGACGGTATGGATTACGCGCGCCGTGTTCATTTTCACATCCGGGCGCGTCTTCCGGTAGGAGTAGCTGATCTCGTCATACTGCTGGAACAGCGCCGCCATGTAATCCAGCACATCCTGGCGCCGGATCCCCGTATCCTGATACGAAGGCGAAAGCACGGCCGCAAACTGCTCCAGGTCGCGGGCTTCTATCGCCTGCTTGCGCTGCGCCATGACCTCATGGATAGCGGCGATATCGTCTTCCATAGAACGCTGTTCCCCGCAGCCTGCCAGCATCACCGCCACCAGAACAGCGACCAGAACATTACCCAGAATATTCCCCGGCACCTTCGGCATCTCCTTCAGGGTTCCTCCCATAACACCAGGCAACGCACCTTGCCAACAGAACAATTCCCTCATCACTTTACTCCACCAACCCCACGACAGAAATCCATGCCGGATGTTTCACACCCTTCATGTGCAGTTTATACCGGTGCCTTGCACACCTTGCAATGCTGAAAATGTCGGGAATGCCATCGGGAAAAACGCCCCCTGAGCGGCACAGATCCGCAGAACATCTCTTCATAATCCCAAGCCTACAATTGCGGCATACAATTGACCCGCCGATGTTGATCCACTTCTAGGAGTCTGTCGGACTTAGGCGATCGTAGCGAGCATGGTGGGAGAGCAAGAACGAATCTTCACGATTTCGAGGCGCATTGTGGGGCTACGCAACGAGAAATCGGGGAGATTCGGGCCGCTCTCCCACCCGCACAGTAGATCAGTCCTAAGTCCGACAGACTCCTGGCACCTCACAAAAAAGGCCCGCTTTCGCGGGCCTTTTTTGTGGCACTGCAGAACCGTACAAGGTCGTGTATCAATACTCTCCGCTGCTGCGACGGCGATTTACATCCTGCACCGCAAGGTCGGAAATCTTGTATGCCCCAATGATCAAGATCAAGAACACCAGCAACGGCACCAGAATATTCAACCCCAGATCTTCTACCATCTTCATTCCCTCCTGATTGTTTTACCGATCGTAGTCCCTGATCGTAGTCCCCGATAGTGGTCAGGGCATCCCTGGCCTTCTCAGGCGTCCTGCTTGCAGGCCCTCCACTTTTGGATTCTAGTCCCCGCCCATGCCAATTGCAATACAAACTCTGGGAGCTTATCCACCCGGCAACAAAATAAGTCACACCTGTTTGTGAATGTATCATCGTCAGACAGAAACTGTACGAGACGAACCAGAAACCATAAAAATCGAGGAATTATAGGGAGTTACCTGTTTGCACGACATGGGTAGCCCGCATGGAGCGGAACGACAGCGAAACGCAAAAAGGGTTGTGTTTCTCCCCGGATACCGGCCCGCAGGGTCTCCATCCAGGCTGCACGACAGCCCTCAGTCAACAATACAAGTCATGATAGACGAGGTTTGCTGGCTTCGGTCGGGGGTTGTCTTTCCAGGTGACACCTGTCATTTCGAGCGCGGCAAGAAATGACAGTATCCCTGTCATTCCGAGCGCGGCGAGGAATCTTGGGCCGCCGGGACAGGATTTCTCCCTTCGGTCGAAATGACAAGGGGAGGTGGCCGAAATGACAAGGGAGGCGTGACAGGAATGGCAAGGAAGTGTGGTGGGAATGACCCTGCCCCTGTCATTCCGAGCGCGGCGAG
>Ga0256839_1000860_pt1 | contig 38763 bp, 35 predicted proteins | sample 354166metaG_FD_185968 | JGI IMG/M metagenome (GOLD analysis project Ga0256839, IMG submission 185968) | Hydrothermal vent microbial communities from Mid Atlantic Ridge, Atlantic Ocean - 354-166 | ecosystem: Environmental > Aquatic > Marine > Hydrothermal vents | place: Atlantic Ocean: Mid...
GACCCTAGCAGGTATCCCATCAGAATCAGAAAAGTATCTTGCACTGTACATCCTGGTTGCATAGCGTAGCGGCAATTGGGATTCTAGCCCGGATTTCCCGCGGGGTCTCGTAGCGAGGCTATGCTGCGGAGTGTGGGAGGGGGGGTGCACCTCATGTTTGGAGCAGATCCCTGAAAGTTCGCTTTGGTGTCGATACGCTGCGAGGTTTGAGTTATTTGTCGCGCTTTCACGGTGATATCGGCGCTCGTTGGCGTCCTGCGCATTTCGCCCCATCCTGTTGGGGCGAGTTACTTTCTTGTCTACAGCAACAAGAAAGTAACCAAAGAAATGCCGCCCGACTAGCCTGCTCCTTCCTGCGCTTCTCGCCTCAGGCGGGGCGGCGCGAACTCGCTGCGCTCAAACAGGCGCGCCGCTTGATCCCGCCTGAGACTGCGATGCTCGGGCAGGCAAACGGGAGCAATCAAATGCGTTGATGCTTCGTTTTGGAGTGGGGCCTGTGCGAAAGTCGATCATTGGGAGAATGGATGAAACAACTGCATTGCGAAACCCGGGGCGCGGGGCCTGATCTCGTGCTGCTGCATGGCTGGGGTATGGGCGCTCAGGTTTGGGTGCCGCTGCTGCCTGAGTTGACGACACGCTATCGTGTGACCTGTGTTGATCTGCCCGGACATGGCGGCAGCCCCGTCCTTGCGGGCGATGATCTGTCGCTTTGGCTAGAGGCGCTGTTGGCGGTGGCGCCAAAGGGTGCTGTGTGGATGGGCTGGTCTTTGGGCGGCATGCTGGCATTGGCTGTTGCGGAGGCTCGCCCTGACAGCATTAGCGGCGTGGTGACCGTTGCCAGCAACCTGCGTTTTATTTCAGCCCGGGATTGGCCGGATGCGATTTCGCCTGAGACATTTCAGGATGTCGTCGATGGTATCGCGGCCGATCCGGTGAAGACACTACAGCGGTTTATTGCGTTGCAGTTTCTTGGTGTGCGTGAGGCGGCGGCCGTGCCGCATCACCTCCGTGCACAGGTTGCGGCAGCGCGGCCGTCCAGCGCCGGCTTGCTGGCAGGGCTTGATATGCTGCGGACAATTGATAATCGTTCGAGGGTTCGGAATGTGAAAGTACCGGTGCAAATGCTGTTTGGGCAAAAGGACAAACTGGTGCCGCCAGCGGTGATCAGTGAGATTCAGATGCTCAATTCGGCGGTGGATATTCGTAGCATTGTCGGCGCTGGGCATGCGCCGTTTCTGACCCATACGGAAGTCTTTCTGAATACGGTAAAACCATTCATCGCTGCCCATGCCGGTTGATTTCACGATTGATGTCTGTGGTGCGCGCCGTGCTTTCGATGCCGCTGCCGGGAGCTATGACGAGGCTGCCGTGTTGCAGCGTGAGGTCGGTGAGCGGCTGGTTGGGCGGCTCGACTATATTCGTATTGCCCCCCAGCGAGTTCTCGACCTTGGTGCTGGCACCGGGCACCTCACTGCGTTGTTGCTGGATCGCTACCGCAAGGCCGAGGTGTGGGCGGCCGATTTCGCACCCGCGATGCTGCAACGGGCGCAGAAACGCGGCAGTTGGCGCCGCCGTCCGAAGGTGGTGTGTGCCGATGCTGGTGCCTTGCCGTTTGCCGATGGCTATTTCGATCTCGTCGTCTCCAATCTGATGTTGCAGTGGTGCATGCCCCAAGCGAGGTATCTTGCCGAGATTCGCCGGGTGGTTGCAGGCAATGGTCTATTGATGTTTTCGACCTTCGGGCCAGATACGTTGAAAGAGTTGCGCGCCGCCTGGGCGGAGGTCGATAGTGCTCGGCATGTCCATGAATTCATGGACATGCATGACGTTGGCGACGCCTTGCTGGCGACGGGGTTCTCTGGACCGGTAATGGATATGGAGATGGTGACGTTAACCTATGGCGAGTTGCTTGGGTTGATGCGGGATCTTAAGGCAATCGGTGCGGTCAATGCAGATGCTGGGCGTCAGCGGGGGTTGTTTGGACGACAGGCCTATCGTCGTTTGTGTCACGCCTACGAGCGTTTTCGGGATGCTGCCGGCTTGCTTCCGGCGACCTATGAAGTGGTCTATGGGCATGCATGGGTGCCGGATGTTCCGCCGCCGTCTTCGGTGAAAGAAAATTTCCCTCCTAATGTGATGGTGAATGCCCTCGGCTGATTTATGCAAGGGGCTGATTTTAAATGGAAAGCACTCGTTCATCTCGCCTTGTTGGTTTGCTGTATTTATTGAGCGAACTACTTGGTTATTATTGATTTTTCGCATTCTTTCGGTATCCTCACGCGACTTTTCTTCATATTTCGGGCGCCTCTTTCGCGGTTCAGGGGCTTCCCGAGGTCAGGCTGAGATCAATTTTGGGAGAGGCTTATGGCTGGCGCAGTACCCGTCGTGCATCAGGAGTACAACTACGACATTGTCAAGAAGTTTGCGATAGCGGCGATTGTCTGGGCTGTCGCCGGTATGGGGGTCGGGGTCTATATCGCCTCGGAGCTTGCCTGGCCATTTCTGAACTTTGACCTCGAATACATCACTTTTGGTCGTTTGCGTCCGGTGCATACCTCGGCTGTCATCTTTGGTTTCGGTGGCAATGCGCTGTTTGCTACCTCCTACTATGTGGTGCAGCGAACCTGTCAGGCGCGCCTGCCGAGTGACGCGGCTGCCAATTTTACCTTCTGGGGCTGGAACATCGCCATCGCGCTGGGCGGCATCAGCTATATGCTCGGGTACAGCCAGGGGCGTGAATACGCCGAGCCTGAGTGGCCAATCGATCTGCTGATCACCGTTGTCTGGGTCACCTATTTCTGGCTGTACGCCGAAACGCTGCGCCGCCGCTCCCAGCCGCACATCTACGTCGCCAACTGGTTCTACATGGGCTTCATTCTGGCGACCGCATTGCTGCACATCTTCAATAACCTGACCATGCCTGTCAGCCTCACCGGGATGAAGTCCTACAGCTTGTTCTCGGGCGCACAGGATGCGATGACGCAGTGGTGGTATGGGCATAACGCCGTGGGCTTCTTCCTGACGGCGGCCTTCCTCGGCATGATGTACTACTTCGTCCCCAAGCAGGCGGGTCGGCCGATCTACTCCTACCGCCTCTCAATCGTGCACTTCTGGGCATTGGTGTTTCTCTATATGTGGGTCGGCACACACCACCTGCACTGGACAGCAATTCCTGATTGGACATCAACGCTCGCGGCGACGTTCTCAATCGTGCTGTTGATGCCGTCCTGGGGTGGCATGATCAATGGTGTTATGACGCTGTCGGGGGCTTGGGACAAGTTGCGCAGTGATCCGATCATGTTGTTCATGATCACCGCGCTATCGTTCTATGGCATGTCGACCTTTGAAGGCCCAATGATGGCGCTGAAAAGTGTCAACGCGCTGTCGCATTACACTGACTGGACGGTTGGTCACGTGCATTCTGGTGCGCTGGGTTGGGTGGCGCTTATCTCTTTCGCCTCGCTTTATCACATGATTCCGCGCCTCTGGAATACGACGTTGTACAGCCTGCGCCTGGTTTATGTGCATTTCTTCCTTGCGACCATTGGTATCGTGCTCTACATCGTGGCGATGTGGGTCTCTGGTATCGGCCAGGGGTTGATGCTTCGCGCCTTCGATGATTACGGTAACCTCGCCTACACCTTTGTCGAGTCTGTGGTGTTCATGCATTGGCCGCTGGTGACGCGTGCATTGGGTGGGGCGTTCTTCCTTACCGGCATGTTGATCATGGCCTTCAATATCTACAAGACTGTTTCCCTCGCAAGACGTGCGGAGGCCAAGGCTAGTGCTGCCGAGGCTGCCGGACTGGCGCAGGCATAAGGAGAGGTTGAGAATATGTTCAAGCATGAAACCATTGAAACCAATTCCGGTCTGCTGATTGTTCTGTCCTTGGTGGCCATGGGTATCGGCGGTTTGGTCGAGATTGTTCCGCTGTTCCATATCAATGATACGATCGAAAAGGTCGAAGGTGTTCGCCCTTATACCCCGCTGGAGCTTCGTGGAAGAGATATCTATCAGCGAGAAGGCTGTTATGTCTGCCATTCACAAATGATCCGCCCTTTTCGGGATGAAGCCTTGCGTTACGGGCACTATTCGCTGGCCGCTGAATCACAGTATGACCACCCTTTTCAATGGGGGTCGAAGCGCACCGGGCCGGATCTGGCTCGTGTTGGCGGCAAGTATTCCAATGAGTGGCATGTGCAGCATTTGAAGGCGCCGCGCAGTGTTGTGCCTGAATCGATCATGCCGAACTATCCGTGGTTGTTGGAGCGCAGTTTGCAGTACGCCGATATCGCCGATCGTATGCGCGCGCTGAAGAAAGTGGGTGTCCCTTACTCGCTGACCAAGGAAGAGTATGACGCCAATGTCGAAAAGTTTGGTGAAGATGTCGCGAAAGATTTGGATATCAATCGTGCCGAGGAGAACCTCCTTGCTGAAGCCCAGAAAGAGAATTTCGACGGTATCCCCGGCAAATTGACGGAAATGGATGCGCTCGTCGCCTATTTGCAGATGCTGGGTACCCTGGTCGACTTCAACAAATATGACGAGGGCTATTTTGTCGAGTTCAGATAGGTCTATGTGGAAGACCAATGCTGGTTGATTTCTGGCACTGGATTACGCAATTGGGGAATAGCAAGATCGTTGCGCTGCTGATCTTCTTTCCCCTGTTCATGGGGATCGTGTTGTACGTCTTCACGAACAAGGAGAGATCCAGGCGTCTCGAGTCCTACAAGTACATGCCATTTCAGGACGATGACGAGCCTGAAGTGAAACACGATAAAGGTAATGTAAAATGAGCAATGCCGATAACCAAGGCCGCAAGGGTGCGGAGACCACCGGACACGTCTGGGACGGGGATTTGCAGGAATACAACAATCCTGTGCCGATGTGGTGGACCTGGGCGTTTTACGGAACAATTATTTTCGCGCTGGTGTATTGGCTGCTCTATCCGGCTTGGCCTGTGGGCAAGGGGTTTACTACTGGAACCTTCAATGACATCACCTTCGTCAACAAGAAAGGCGAGGAGGTCACCACACACTGGAACACGCGCGCCCTGTTTCTGAAAGACCAACAAACGGGTGAGCAGGCGGTCAAGCAGAGAGAGTACCTGGACAAGATCTCCCAGAGCAGCTATCAGGAGATCATGCAGGATCCCGACAAAATGGCCTTCGTCAACTCGATGGCGAAAGTGTTGTTTGCCGACAACTGCGGTCCCTGTCATGGCAAGGGTGCGAATGGTGTCGTTGGGTTGTACCCCAACTTGCGTGATGATGATTGGCTTTGGGGGGGTACGATCGAGGAGGTCGAGCGCACCATCAAACATGGCCGCAATGGTTACATGCCGTCGTTCGCCGGCGTTTTCCCCAAGGAAAAGCTTGAGTCGGTTGCCGCTTATGTTTTGTCATTGTCCGGAATCGTAGGTGAGGATAAGGCGAAGATCGAAGAGGGTAAGCACATCTTTCAAGGCGAAGAGGGCGGTTGCTACTACTGCCATACCGATAAAGGAACTGGTCTGAAATCTCAGGGCGCCGCCAATCTTGCGGATAAGGTGTGGACGATTGCCAATGTGCCAGCCGCAGCAACTTATGAAGAAAAGTTGGCAGCGGTTGAGAAGGTCATCGTCGAGGGTGTGAATCGTGAAATGCCGGCATGGCAGGGGCGTCTGCCCGAGGAGCAGCTCAAGCTGCTGACGGTTTATATCCACCAGCTCGGTGGCGGCAAGTAGCCGAACAGGTTCTTTTTCTTCAGTGGTCGACTTTTCTGGTCGGCCACACTATTCTTTCCCGCACTTCATTATTCGTGTCAGGTTGTTGCGATGGACGATCAGAGCGCTCCGGCGCGTGTGCCGATCTACCCGCGGTCGGTCAAGGGTAGTTTTCGCCGTTTCAAGAACATCATCCTGATCATCGCCTATGTCGTCTATTACGGGCTGCCGTGGTTGCCCTGGACGCGATCAGTTGGTCCTGATCGGGCAGTGTTGTTCGATATTGTTGGTCGCAAGTTCTACTTTTTCGATCTTGTCGTACAGCCACAGCAGATCTTCTGGCTTGCTGGCTTGTTGATGATAGCCGCATTGCTGTTGTTTTTCGTCACCGGTGTTGCTGGCCGGGTTTTTTGTGGTTATTTCTGTTTCCAGACGCTCTGGAGTGATCTGTTCTTCAAGATCGAGCACTGGGTGCAGGGTGAGCGCCCGGCGCGAATCCGTCTGGCTCGCCAGGCCTGGAATGCGGAGAAGGTCCGCAAGATCGGCCTAACCTGGCTATTGTGGTTTTTGGTCGCGTTCTGGACAGCGATTACCTTTACCCTCTACTGGGGGGATGCGGGTGATCTGATCGCCAGGTTTTTCAGTGGCAGCGCACCGAGTGCCATGTACATTACGGTGGTGGTGCTGACATTCACGACCTTTACGATGGCGGGGCTGGCGCGTGAGCAGGTTTGTACACACATGTGCCCCTATTCGCGCTTCCAGGCGGCGATGTTCGACAAGGATACCAAGCTGGTTGCTTACGATCAGAAGCGTGGTGAGGGCATCAAGGGTCGGGCGAAGATGCGCAAGGGGCAGAAAACGGCCGACGAGCGTCATGCTGCGGGTGTCGGAGACTGTATCGACTGTGGTTACTGTGTTCAGGTGTGCCCGACGGGGATCGATATCCGCGATGGTTTGCAGATCTCCTGTATTCATTGTGGTTTGTGTATCGATGCCTGCAACAACATCATGGATAGCCTCGACTGGCCGCGTGGTCTGATTCGCTACAGCTCGGAAACCGAAGATGAGGGTGGCAAGGTCAGGATCTTATCACTCAAGTCGATTGGGTATGCGATCTCCATTATTGTAGTGACTGCGGTGTTGGTTTGGAGCATCTCGCACAAGGCTGAGCTGGAAACGGCGCTTACCCAGACCCGGCAACCCCTGTACGTCGTACTGTCGGATGGCTCGATCCTGAACAGTTATGAAATCAAGCTTGCCAATCAGACGACCGAGGAGCATGCGTACAGTATCTCGATGCGAGGTCTCGATAATGCGACACTCGATACCGGTGGTTTTGACACTGTTATCCTCAAACCGCTAAAAACATTGCGTCTGATGGTCAAGGTGAAGCAAGCTGATGCCGGGGCGCCAAAAAACAAGGTTGAGGATTTTGAGTTTATCGTACTGGACCAAGATAGCGGGAAGGAGGCTACGGTCATACCGGCACGCTTCTATGCGCCATGATGAGGTTATCCGATGAGTGATTTCGTCAAGCTCATGGCGATTGCGCTACCGTTGCAATTTGCGCTCTTTTTTCTGATTTATCGCCTTACTCGCTTGCGTGGCAAACAGGTGACGTTGTTGGTGATTGCCTTGACGTTGGCCGTCTATGTCCCCTGGGGGATTATCACTTGGACCAGTCTTGATCAGTTTGCCTATCGGCTCGCTTTTTTCGTTACCTTTCCCTATCTGTTCGGAATCGTAACTTCCCACTGGGAGGCTGCCGAAGCGCGTGGCGAGGAGCGTAGCGGCAACTTCTTCCATTGGGCACCGATGACGATGTTCTTATTCTTCGTCGGTATCGCGACGGTCGATGCCATCATCATCAGTCTCGCCGACAAGGGGATGTCGGGTGAATTTGCAGCAAAATTCTTGCCGACCCCGCGTTCGGGGGCAAGCGCGGTGTCCTATTTTCCGGGAGCGGTCTCACACGACTTCCAGGAAAAGGAGCTGCAATACAATGCACACCAGGAGCAGCTCAAGCGTCAGGACGCATTGGGTTGGACGGTCCGCAAGGGCTGGGTAGGCCAGGTAGTTGCCGGTCAGCCGGCAGTGTTCAAGCTGCTGGTGACAGGGCCCGATAACCAGCCGGTCGACGGGGCGTCGATCAATGGCAGGTTTCTGCGCCCCGCCAATCATCGTCTGGACACGCCATTTACGATGATGGCTGAGGGCGCAGGCAGTTATACCGTGAGCGTCAACCTGCCTGCGCCTGGGCGTTGGGATCTAGTGTTGACAATTGAGCGGGGCGAAGACCGGTACGAACTGACGGCCTCGACATCCGTCAATGAGCCTGGCATGAGCGGCAGGTAAGCTGTCGGCGCATGTCATCTTCTGCACATCAGGAATGTTTTCACTGTGGTCTGCCGGTACCCGATGATCTCGATCTGACCGTTGAGATCGAGGGTAAATCACGCCCTATGTGCTGCATGGGGTGTCAGGCTGTGGCCAAGGCCATCGTCGATAACGGGCTGGAAGACTACTATCGCCACCGCACCGAAAAGGCCCAGGTCGGCGAAGCATTGGTGCCGGATGCGCTTCGCGAGCTGCAAGTCTACGACAACGAGACCTTGCAGCAGTCCTTCGTGCACGTTCGAGAGGGCGATGTTCGCGAGGCATCCCTGATTCTCGAAGGTATCGTGTGCGCCGCCTGTGTCTGGCTAAGCGAACGCCATGTGGGGGCGATGGAGGGGGTGCTTGCCTTCCATGTCAACTACTCCACCCATCGCGCACAGGTCACCTGGGACAACAGCAAGATTCAGCTCAGCGACATTCTCCGCGCTATCTCCGAGATCGGTTATCACGCCCATCCCTTTGATGCGAGCCGACAGGAGGCTCTGCAGAAGAAAGAGCGTAACCGCGCACTGCGGCGCATCGGCATCGCCGGGGTCGGCACCATGCAGGTGATGATGATGGCTGTTGCCATGTACCTCGGCGAGTATCAGGGCATGGACGAGAGCATCCGTAACTTGCTGCGCTGGGCCAGTCTGGTGGTAACGATTCCGGTCGTCACCTATTCCGGTCAGGCCTTCTTTCAGTCGGCTTGGCGGGATCTGAAGCAACACCGTCTTGGCATGGATGTGCCGGTCTCGCTGGCGATCGGGCTCGCCTTCATTGCCAGTGCCTGGGCGACCTGGACCGGGACCGGGCACGTCTATTTCGACTCTGTCACGATGTTCACCTTCTTCCTGCTGATCGGGCGGACACTCGAAATGACGGCGCGCCACAAGGCAGGGCAAGTGGCTGAAGAGCTGGTCAAGCTAATGCCGGCAACGGCCAACCGTCTGAGCGCGGACGGAATTGAGTCGGTAGCAGTGGCGGAGTTGGCGATTGGTGATCGTCTGGTGGTGAAGCCGGGCGAGGTTGTGCCTACCGACGGTGTGGTGGTCGAGGGTAAAAGCAGCGTCAACGAAGCGTTGCTTACTGGTGAGAGTCTGCCACGTGCCAAGCATCCGGGTGATCATGTCATCGGCGGTACGATCAATACCGAATCTCCACTGACGATCGAAGTGGATCGCGTTGGCCAGGACACCGTGCTCGCCGGCATCTCGCGCTTGCTGGAGCGGGCACATGCTGAAAAGCCGCGGGTCGCCGAGCTGGCGAACCGGGTGGCCGGCTGGTTTGTAGCGGCATTGTTGCTGGTTGCGGCGTCGGTTTTCGGCTATTGGTATCTCCATCGCCCTGACGATGCCTTGTGGATCACGCTGTCGGTGCTGGTCATTACCTGTCCCTGCGCATTGTCGCTGGCGACGCCGGTGGCGCTGACGGCGGCCACTGGCAGTCTCACTGCGCGCGGTGTGTTGACAACACGGGGGCATGCGCTGGAAACGCTGGCGCGCGCAACCGATATTATTTTCGATAAGACAGGCACCCTGACGCACGGCAACTTGGCCGTGGTATCGGTGACGCTGCTGGGGGATGCTGATGAGCAATGGCTGCGCCGCCTGGCGGCAGGGCTTGAAGGCTACAGCGAACACCCTGTTGCCGAGGCGCTGAAGGCAGATATCGATGCGCTGGAACTGGAGGTGATCGAGGCCGAAACAGGGCGTGGTGTCATGGGTCGGCTGGATGATCACTACTATCGGCTGGGCAGTCTGGAATTCATCCGTGAGTGGCATCCGACCCTTGTTGCCTCGGGGGAGCCGGGCACGACGATCTATCTGGCCAGCCGCGACGCGGTGCTGGCTGCCTTTCATCTCAGCGACGAACCGCGTCGTGAGGCGCCGATGGTGGTGCGCGAGCTCGAAGCCATGGGCATCACCGTGCATCTGCTCAGTGGTGACAACCCCATAGCCGTTGCCACAATTGCCGAGCGCCTAGGTATTTCGCATTTTCAGGCCGAACAGCTGCCTGAGGACAAGCTGACCTATCTACGGCAATTGCAGGACCAGGGGCGCGTTGTCGCAATGGTGGGTGATGGTGTCAATGATGCACCGGTGCTGGCGGGCGCCGAGGTATCCATTGCCATGGGCAAAGGTGCGCAACTGGCTCAGGCCAGTGCGGACATGGTGTTGCTGAGTGATAATCTGGCGGTACTCCCGTTCAGCGTGGAGATGGCGTGTAGGACACTTAAAATCATCCGTCAGAATATTGTCTGGGCAATTGGCTACAATTTGTTGGCATTACCGTTGGCTGCCGCTGGTTACATCCTGCCGTGGATGGCTGCGATTGGCATGTCGGGCAGCTCTTTGTTTGTCGTCCTTAACGCCCTGCGTCTGAAAGATGGCAGGGTGAAATGATGTCCTCGTGCCATACTCCCTGAAAAACAAGAGGTAGCGCAATGGAAATACTCTATATCCTGATTCCTCTGGCCGTGATCCTTGCTGCCGTAGCAATTGCTGCTTTCGTGATGTCGGTTCGAAGCGGCCAGTATGACGACCTCGATGGGGCTGCACACCGGATACTGATGGATGACGACGATCCGATGATTCCGAAGTATGGAGAGGATAAAAAGGGTAAGGATGCATCTGGCGACTGATTGCGGCCAGATCCTTGCGGCCAGATCCTTGCAGGTCGGCTGGCGATAGGGTAGATTTTGGCGCAAACCACTATCAAGCAGAGGGAATCCGGATGTCACTCGATCACAATAAGCATTTCTATATTTCGATGACCATTGTCGTAGCGCTGATCGCGTGGTCTTGGTTCAGCTTCCTGTCGGTGGTTTTCTCCGGTTGAGCGGGATAATTCTGCTGCATAAAAAAACCGCCCGATTGGCGGTTTTTTTTGTGCCAATCGTTCCTGTCCCTATCAGTCGATGACTGCGCCGGCGATACATTCCTCCTCTTGATACAGCACCAGCGCCTGCCCCGGCGTGATGGCCCGTTGCGGGGCGTCGAACCTGACTTCACAGTGGTCATTGTCCAATAAGGCGACCTCGCAGTCCTGATCAGCTTGACGGTAGCGAATCTTCGCTTTGCAGCGAAAATGTCTATCCGGGGGTGGTCGTCCGGTAATCCAATTCAGTTGTGAAGCGCTCAATTCACTGCGCTGCAGCAGGGGATGATCGTGCCCCTGCACCACCACGAGCTGGTTGCTGTCGAGCCGTTTTTCCGCGACGAACCATGGCGCATCGTTGGCATCCTTGATGCCGCCGATGCCGAGCCCCTGGCGTTGACCCAATGTATAGAACATCAGGCCGCTATGCTGGCCGATGACTTCGCCTTTGTCGGTGATGATGTCGCCCGGCTGCGCCGCAATGAAGCGCTGCAGGAAGTCGCGAAACTTGCGCTCGCCGATGAAGCAGATGCCGGTGCTGTCCTTTTTGGCGCTGTTGACGAAGCCTTGTGCTGCCGCGATTTCGCGCACTTCATTTTTTTCCATGCCGCCAAGCGGGAACAGTGCATGACGCAGCTGATGCTGGCCCAGCGCGCAGAGGAAATAGCTCTGATCCTTGTTGGCATCCTTGCCCTTGAGTAGATGCCAGAGGTCGCCAGACTGCCTGATGCGGGCATAGTGGCCGGTGGCGATGTAGTCAGCGCCAAGGCCGAGGGCATGCTCCAGAAAGGCCTTGAACTTGATCTCCTTGTTGCACATGACGTCCGGGTTTGGTGTACGCCCAGCACGATATTCGGCCAGGAAGTACTCGAACACCCGGTCCCAGTAGTCAGCCGAGAAGTTGACCGTGTGTAGTCGGATACCCAGCTGGTCGCTGACGGCCTGCGCATCGCGAAGATCTTCGGCGGCGGTGCAATAGTCGTCGCTATCGTCTTCTTCCCAGTTTTTCATGAACAGGCCTTCCACCGCGTAGCCTTCCTGGAGGAGTTTCCAGGCCGCCACCGAGGAGTCGACGCCGCCCGACATGCCAATAATGACGCGGGTTTTTTGCTGCCTTGAAGTCATGGCGGATATAATGGGCCAGCTACGCAACCTTGCGCAATAACCACGGAGTGAATGCATGACCTATCAGCACATCGAAGTCCCTGCCAGCGGCGAAAAGATCACGGCCAACAGCGACAATTCGCTGAATGTGCCCGATCAGCCGATCATTCCCTTTGTCGAGGGGGATGGCATCGGTATCGATATCACGCCGGTGATGCGTAAGGTGATCGATGCCGCTGTCGACAAGGCTTACGGTGGTGCGCGGTCTATCCAGTGGATGGAGATCTACGCAGGTGAAAAGGCCAACAAGGTCTACGGTGAAGATGTCTGGCTGCCGGAAGAGACGCTGGATGTAATTCGTGAGTTTCTGATCGCCATCAAGGGGCCGTTGACGACACCGGTTGGCGGTGGCATCCGCTCGCTCAACGTGGCGTTGCGGCAAGAGCTGGATCTCTACGTCTGTCAGCGACCGGTGCAGTATTTTGAAGGCACCCCCAGCCCGCTGAAGGAGCCGGAAAAAACCGATATGGTGATCTTTCGCGAGAACTCCGAGGACATCTATGCCGGTATCGAATGGGAAGCGGGCAGTGACGAGGTGAAGAAGGTCATCGATTTCCTGCAACAGGAGATGGGCGTGAACAAGATCCGTTTCCCCGAAACATCGGGAATCGGTGTCAAGCCCGTGTCGCGCGACGGCACGCGCCGTCTGGTGCGCAAGGCGATCCAGTACGCTATCGACAATAACCGTCCGTCGGTGACGCTGGTGCACAAGGGCAACATCATGAAGTTCACCGAGGGCGCCTTCAAAACCTGGGGCTATGAGCTGGCGGTGGACGAGTTTGGTGCCGAGCCGCTCGATGGCGGGCCATGGCACCATTTCAAGCACCCGGACAGCGGAGAGCAGATCATCGTCAAGGACGTGATTGCCGATGCCTTCCTGCAGCAGATTCTGCTGCGCCCGGCAGAGTATGACGTCATCGCCACGCTCAATCTCAACGGCGACTATGTCTCCGATGCACTGGCGGCGCAGGTGGGTGGTATTGGTATTGCACCTGGCGCCAACTTGTCCGATACCATCGGTCTGTTTGAAGCCACGCATGGTACAGCCCCCAAATATGCAGGCAAGGACCAGGTGAACCCTGGCTCCCTGATCTTGTCTGCAGAAATGATGCTGCGGCATATGGGCTGGATCGAGGCCGCGGATCTCGTCATCAAGGCCATTGGTGAGGCGATCCGAAGCAAGAACGTTACCTACGATTTCCACCGGCTGATGGAAGGTGCCACGAAGGTGTCGTGTTCCGGTTTTGGCGACGAGATGATTAAGCGGATGTGATTGAGTTCACAAACGGGTTGTGGCTGTCACACCATTTTGCTGTTTGCTTGCCTTATTGAAAGGCGCGATTTCGCCCCACATGGTTACGGGCAGTGGCTGAAAATTGGCTATATTATTAGGGGCTGCGATCAACTGATGGTCGCGACAGAAGAGTAAGAAGTAGAGAATATGGCTGAGAAAGAACACATCGATGGTGGTGATGCCGGCCTGCTGCTGGAAACCGGAAAACCGGAACTGAAGGAGCCGCCGCGTTACAACGTGATTCTGCTGAATGACGATTACACGCCGATGGAGTTCGTCGTCAAGGTGCTGGAGCAGTTTTTTGGTCTCGACCGGGAGAATGCGACGCGCGTCATGCTGAACGTGCATACCAAGGGCAAGGGGATCTGCGGCACCTTCAGCAAGGATGTGGCGGAAACGAAAACGGCGATGGTGAACAACTACGCACGCGAAAACAATCATCCGCTGTTGTGCACGATGGAGGCGGTCTGAAGGCACTGTCTTCAGGGCTGGAGTATTGGCGGGCAGTCCGCCAAACAAAGGGTGTCGCGCGTACGAATGGTCGCGGACACCGTATCGAGAACTGAACAGGAACGGTTGGTGGCTCGATCATCAATCAACCAATGGTGAGCAGTAATGTTGAATAAAGAGCTGGAAACTTCACTCAATGAGGCGTTCAAGGAGGCGCGGGACAAACGTCATGAATTCATGACGGTCGAGCACCTGCTGCTGGCCCTGTTGAACAACCCGACAGCTGCTCACTTGCTGCGCGTCTGTGGTGCCAGCCTGGATAAGCTGCGGCGCGAACTCAGTACCTTCATCGATGAGAACACCCCGACCCTGCCGGCTGGAGATCTGCGCGACACGCAGCCAACGCTGGGTTTTCAGCGGGTGCTGCAACGGGCGGTGTTTCATGTCCAATCGTCCGGCAAATCCGAAGTCAGCGGGGCCAATGTGCTGGTGGCGATCTTCGGCGAACAAGAGTCTCATGCCGTTTTTCTGCTCAACCAGCAGGATGTTTCCCGACTCGATGTCGTCAACTACATTTCCCACGGCGTGTCCAAGATCGAGGACGAGAAGGACGATGATCCTTCCGATAGCGATGGCGAGGAGTTCGAGTCAGGCGAAGCAGCGAAAGACCCGCTGGAGGACTATGCCTCCAATCTCAACGCGATGGCGCTGGAAGGCATGATCGACCCGTTGATCGGGCGTGAGGCCGAAGTCGAGCGCACCATTCAGATACTCTGTCGCCGCCGCAAGAACAATCCGCTACTGGTTGGTGAAGCTGGTGTCGGCAAGACCGCGATCGCCGAAGGTCTGGCAAAAAAGATCGTCGATGGCGAAGTGCCGGATGTGCTCAAGGATGGCGTGATCTACTCGCTCGACCTCGGTGCGCTGGTGGCAGGTACCAAGTACCGTGGTGATTTCGAAAAACGCCTCAAGGCGGTGCTGAAGCAGTTGCGCAAGAAGCCGGGTGCGATTCTGTTCATTGATGAGATCCATACCATCATCGGCGCTGGTTCGGCCTCTGGTGGCGTCATGGATGCGTCCAACCTGATCAAGCCGGTGCTGGCGAATGGTCAGCTCAAATGCATTGGTTCTACCACTTACAGCGAGTTTCGCGGCATTTTCGAGAAGGACCATGCGCTGGCGAGACGCTTTCAGAAGATCGATATCGAAGAACCCAGTGTCGATGACACCTACGAGATTCTCAAGGGACTGAAAACGCGCTTCGAGGAGCATCACGACATCAAGTACAGCAACGCGGCATTGCGTATTGCTGCCGAACTGGCGGATCGGTATATCACCGACCGGCACATGCCGGACAAAGCTATCGATGTCATCGACGAGGCCGGCGCTTACCAGCGCTTGCAGCCTGAAGACGCGCGTGGGGATACGATCAAGGTAAAAGACATCGAGGCGATCATCGCCAAGATTGCGCGTATCCCGCCCAAGAACATCTCCGCATCTGACAAGGCATCGCTGAAGAATCTGGCGAAAAATCTCAAGATGGTCGTGTTTGGCCAGGATAGTGCGATCACCCATCTGACCGACGCCATCAAGATGGCGCGCTCAGGCTTGGGCGATGAAGACAAGCCGATCGGATCATTCCTGTTCACCGGGCCGACCGGCGTCGGCAAGACCGAGGTGACGCGTCAGCTGGCGAAGATTCTCGGCATCGAGCTGGTACGTTTCGATATGTCCGAGTACATGGAGCGCCATACTGTATCGCGATTGATCGGGGCACCACCAGGCTATGTCGGCTATGACGAAGGCGGCCTGCTCACCGATGCGATCATGAAAGCGCCTCATGCGGTGTTGTTGCTGGACGAGATTGAAAAGGCGCACCCGGATGTGTTCAATATTCTGTTGCAAGTGATGGATCACGGCACCTTGACGGACAGCAATGGCCGCAAGGTCGATTTCCGCAACGTGATTATCGTCATGACCAGCAACGCCGGTGCGTTTGAGGCCTCGCGCAGCTCGATGGGTTTTACCAAACAGGATCACTCCTCCGACTCGATGGAGGTCGTCAAGCGCACCTTTACGCCAGAATTCCGCAATCGGCTGGATGCGATCATTCAGTTCGATTCGCTGTCGCCGCGCTATATCCGCAATGTGGTGGACAAGTTCATCATCCAGCTCGAATCGCAGTTGGAGGAGAAGAAAGTCTCGCTGATCGTCGAGGACTCGGCGCGTGACTGGATGGCGAAGGAAGGTTACGACGAGAAGATGGGCGCCCGACCCATGGCGCGCTTGATTCAGGAGCATATCAAGAAGCCGCTGGCTGAAGAGGTTCTCTTCGGCAAGCTCAGCAAGGGCGGTAAGGTGCGCGTGGTCAGGACGGATGACGGGTTGGACTTCGAGTTTACGCCTGAGTCCGTAGCCGAGCCGGACGAAGAAAGCCAGGCAAGCCCGTGAGTCATGCTCCCCGCGCGGTCAGATGGCGGGCGGGGAGGCTACTTGTTGCGGTAGGTAATACGGCCTTTCGACAGGTCGTAGGGTGTCATTTCGACGGTGACGGTATCACCGGTCAGAATGCGGATGTAATGCTTGCGCATGCGACCGGAAATATGTGCCGTAACGACATGTCCGTTCTCCAGTTCTACGCGAAACATCGTGTTGGGCAGGGTCTCTTTGACGACGCCCTGCATTTCGATGACATCTTGTTTTGCCATATGGCGTACTGTCCAGCTGTTGATTGAAGTTCGCAATTATCACCATGCAGCGGCATAAGACAAGTGTTTATTCCCCCCCTAGCTCCGATTTCTTACCGGGTCGCAGTAGTGACCCGGTGAGAAATCCGGGCTAGACTACACCGCATTTTGAGTCTCATCACAGAATCTTATGCCCAAATACGCAGCAGTTTTTCCCGGCCAAGGGTCCCAGTCGATTGGCATGCTGGCTGATCTTGCGAGTCAGCATCCGGAGGTGGAGCAAACCTTTCAGGAAGCATCAGACGTGCTTTCCCGTGATCTCTGGGCGATGGTTCAGGGTGGTCCCGACGACGAACTCAATGCCACGATCAATACGCAGCCGGTGATGCTGGCGGCCGGTGTTGCAGTGTGGCGCGTCTGGAGCAAGCTGGGCGGATGCAAGCCGACAGTGATGGCCGGTCATAGTCTTGGAGAATACACGGCGCTGGTTTGTGCCGATGCGCTGGATTTTGCCGATGCGGCAGTCCTGGTCGCCGAGCGAGCCGCACAAATGCAGGCTGCGGTGGCCGAGGGGCAGGGCGCCATGGCTGCGATCCTCGGGCTGGACGATGCCACGGTGAAGGATGTCTGTGAGCGGGCAGCGGAAGGCCAGGTGGTCTCTGCCGTCAATTTCAACTCGCCGGGCCAGGTGGTGATTGCCGGTGAGACCGATGCCGTTGATCGTGCCATCGCGCTGGCAAAGGAGGCGGGCGCGAAACGAGCCATCAAGCTGGCCGTCAGCGTGCCGTCGCATTGCGAGCTGATGCGCCCGGCAGCGGATGGTCTGGCCATGTTTCTCGAATCGACAGCGTTGCGTCCGCCTGCCATCCCCGTGCTGCACAATGTCGATGTCGCTGCCTATGACGACGTTGCTGCCATTCGCCAGGCGCTGCTGAGCCAGCTCTACCAGCCTGTCCGCTGGGTGGATACGGTGCTCGCGTTCCAGCAGGATGGGGTTGAGCAGCTGATTGAGTTTGGGCCGGGCAAGGTATTGACGGGCCTGACACGGCGTATCGACAAGTCGCTTTCCTGTCAGGGCGTGTTCGATGAGGCGAGCCTGGAGAAGGCGCTGACAATCTGCAATGGAGATGAGCAATGAGTTTGCAAGGTGAAGTGGCATTGGTGACCGGCGCCAGCCGCGGTATTGGCAAGGCCATTGCGCTGGAGCTGGGCGTGCGCGGTGCTACCGTGATCGGAACCGCGACGACCGATGGCGGTTCCGAGGCAATTTCTGCCTATCTCAGCGATGCTGGCGTGTCCGGAAGTGGCCATGTCCTTGAGGTCACCAGTGCTGACAGTGTTGCTGCGATTATCGACTACATCAAGAACGAGTATGGTGCGGTATCAGTGCTGGTGAACAATGCCGGCATTACGCGCGACAACCTGCTGATGCGCTTGAAGGAAGACGACTGGGATGCGGTGATCAACACCAATCTCAGCTCGGTTTTTCGGCTGTCCAAGGCTTGCCTACGGGGCATGATGAAACTGCGCAAGGGGCGGATCATCAATATTTCCTCGGTTGTCGGCGCGACCGGCAATCCAGGGCAGAGTAACTATGCTGCAGCCAAGGCCGGAATTGTTGGTTTTTCCAAGTCACTGGCGCGAGAAGTGGGTTCGCGTGGCATCACGGTCAATACCGTTGCGCCCGGCTTTATCGACACTGACATGACCCGGGCGTTGCCCGACGAGCAGCGAGAAGCACTGCAGAAGGAGATCTCCCTCGGTCGTCTCGGCCAGGCCGAGGAGATTGCCAAGGCGGTCGCTTTTCTCGCCTCCGCCGACGCGGCTTACATTACTGGCGAAACATTGCACGTCAACGGCGGCATGTACATGGCGTGACTGTCGGCCGTGCAATGTGGCGGCTGCTACAAGTTTTCACTACAATAGCCCGATATTTTTCAAAGCAGTGTCATGAACTAAGTGCATACCCGGGGGAATATCCCGCTGCTAATGTGCATTTAGTTCAGGGCACTGCCATGCACCACAACCATTCTTGGATAAACAGGAACTGAATATGAGCAACATCGAAGAACGCGTAAGAAAGATTGTCGTTGAGCAGCTGGGTGTGAAAGAGGAAGACGCAACACTGTCTGCTTCATTCGTCGATGATCTTGGCGCAGATTCTCTGGACACCGTGGAACTGGTCATGGCACTCGAAGAGGAGTTCGAAACAGAAATTCCTGACGAGGAAGCTGAGAAGATCACCACTGTCCAGCAGGCGGTGGACTACGTTCTGGCGCATCAGAACGGCTGATACCCAGCAAGGCCCGGCCTTCGCTGGGCCTTGCATTATGGGGAGTTCGACTGGTTCCCCTATAACGGAAGCGATCGATGAGAGCTGGTGCTCTGGTCGCTTCTGCATGATGTGATCAGGCAATGGCTTGCAGCGGCATTGCAAAATGTCGGTCAGCCGAGACCCGCTTGCCCAATCCCATTGTGAATACCGTAGCCACCCCTCCTTGACTGGCCGCCCCGACGGCGGAAATTCCGTATTCATCAATCGAACAGGTCCGGATCGTGAGCAAGAGACGCGTAGTAGTAACAGGCATGGGTATCGTATCGCCGGTGGGGTCCAGCGTGGAAACCGCCTGGGAGAATATCCGTGCGGGGAAAAGCGGCATCAGCACGATCACGAACTACGATGTCTCCGAGTTCCCGGTGAAGTTTGCCGGACTGGTAACAGACTTCGACGCCAGCGACTACATCAAGCCGAAAGACCAGAAGAAGATGGATGTGTTCATCCACTATGGTATTGGCGCAGGCCTGGATGCCATCAAGGATGCCGGGCTGGAGATCAGTGATGAAAACGCAGAGCGTATCGGCGTCGCTGTCGGCTCAGGAATCGGTGGCATTGGCCTGATCGAGAAGAATCACGCGGCCATGTTGCAGGGTGGTCCGCGCAAGATCTCACCCTTTTTCGTGCCAGCGTCGATCTGCAACATGATTTCCGGCAACCTGTCGATTCTGACCGGCGCCAAAGGCCCGAATATCGCCATTGTGACAGCCTGTACCACCGGCACCCACAATATCGGTGAGGCTGCACGGATGATCGCCTATGGTGATGCCGACGTGATGATTGCGGGTGGCGCGGAAATGGCGTCTACGCCGCTGGGGCTGGCCGGTTTCGCAGCGGCTCGGGCGTTGTCGACCCGCAACGATGCCCCGGAAAAGGCCAGCCGACCCTGGGACAAGGATCGCGATGGTTTCGTGCTTGGCGACGGTGCAGGCGTGGTGATTCTCGAAGAATACGAAATGGCCAGGGCGCGTGGCGCGCGTATCTACTGCGAGCTGGCTGGTTTCGGCATGAGTGGCGATGCTTATCACATGACCCAGCCGGGTGGCGGCGGTGCCTCGCGCTGCATGAATGCGGCGTTGCGGGATGCGGGGCTGAACGCCGATGAGGTGCAGTATGTCAATGCGCATGGTACCTCGACACCGGTCGGTGATGTCGCCGAAACCAAAGCCATTCGCGACACATTTGGCGCTGCTGCCGACAAGCTGATGGTCAGCTCCACCAAGTCGATGACCGGGCACTTGCTGGGCGCCGCCGGCGGTATCGAGGCGATTTTCTCGATTCTGGCATTGCGTGACCAGACCGTGCCGCCGACTATCAATCTCGACAACCCCGACCCCGAATGCGATCTCGACTATGTACCGAACGTGGCGCGTGAAGCAAAACTGAACGCGGTGATGTCGAACTCCTTTGGCTTTGGTGGCACCAATGGCACGCTGCTGTTCAAAACTGTCTGAACAGCTGCTGGTATCACTGCGACACTGACTGCCGCCTATGAACCGGTCGTCTATCGCTGCAATGGTTAATGGAGAACCGGCAGCGACAATCTCGCTTGCCGATCGTGGCTTGCAGTATGGCGATGGTCTGTTCGAGACGATCAGAGTGGTGGCTGACCAGCGCCAGTTCTGGGATCTCCATATCGACCGGCTGCGTCGCGGCTGCGATGCGCTGAACATCCCGATGCCTGCGCCCGAGCTGCTCGACGAGGAGTCGCGGCGGCTGCTGGCGTCGGGTGACTACCGTGATGTCGTGCTGAAGCTGATCGTTACCCGCGGCAGTGGTGGCAGAGGCTATGCTCCCGCCGATGAACCATCCCCAACCCGTATTTTTTCCGTTCACCCCTTGCCTGACTATCCGGATCACTGGTATCGCTTGGGTGTGGCGGCAAGGTTCTGCACAACCCGGCTGGCACCTCAGCCCCGGTTGGCGGGTATCAAGCATCTTAACCGGCTGGAGCAAGTGCTGGCGCGCCAGGAGTGGCAGGGTGAGGTTGCCGAAGGCATCATGCTGGATGACCAGGGAGATGTGATCGAGGGGGTAATGAGCAATATTTTTGCCCTCATCGATGGTGTGCTGCGCACCCCCCCGCTGGATCGTTGTGGCGTCGCTGGTGTCATGCGGCAGCGGATTTTGGGCCTCGATGGGCAATTGACGCACACACTGGAAATAAAACCGATGACGAAAGCGGAACTGCTGACAGCAGAAGCTGTCTTTGTTACCAATTCGGTCATTGGTGTCTGGCAGCTGTGCTGTCTGGATGATCGGCATTGGCAGCCACACCCCCTCGCGGTGCAGCTGAGGAACTTGTCAGGATGGCGTCATGATTAAATCCGCATTCAAAGCGCTATTGGTCGCCGTACTGGTGGTGGCTTTTGCCGCTATCGGGCTGGGCTGGTTCGTCTGGCAGGAAATGCAGCAGCCGTTGGATATCCCTGAAGAAGGTTTGGTCTACGAGATTCCACAAGGCGCGTCGGTGCGCTCGGTTGCCCGCGACATGAAGCAGAAATCGCTGCTGCCGAACCCTTGGTATTTCGAGCTGTGGGCGCGCTGGGTGGAGCCGGGCTCGGTGATCAAGACGGGTGAATACTTCATCGCATCGGGCGCAACGATCTCTGATGTGTTGCGCGAGTTCCGCCACGGTGTACCGGTGCAGCACAAGCTCACGATTGTCGAAGGTTCGCGTTTTACCGATGTGGTCACGAAGCTCGAACAGGCGATTGAAGCGGGGTTGATGAAAAGAATCATTGAGCCGGGGCACTATGCAGAAGCATTTACTGCGATGACCGGCGAGAAATCACCCGAAGGCTGGGTCTTTCCCGATACCTATCACTTCCCCAAAGGGCAGACTGACAAGGGCTTCCTCAAGCAGGCGTATCGGCGCATGAAGGAGACGCTGATGCGGGCCTGGGAGCAGCGTCAGCCGGATCTGCCATTGAAGTCGCCCTATGAAGCGCTGATTCTGGCGTCGATCATCGAGAAGGAGACGGGGGCTGCCGCGGAGCGGCCAATGATTGGCGGGGTCTTCACCAATCGCCTCAAGAAAAACATGAAGCTACAAACCGACCCGACGGTCATCTATGGCATGGGTGATAGCTACAAGGGCAATATTCGCAAGAAAGACCTGCGCAGCGACAACCCGTTCAATACCTATACCCGCAAGGGCCTGCCACCAACGCCCATTGCCATGCCGGGTGAGGCGGCGATCATGGCTGCCGTGAATCCGGCCGCAACGGATGCACTGTTCTTCGTCGCGCGCGGCAAGGGTCGTCACTATTTTTCGACGACCTACAAGGAGCACAAGCAGGCTGTCATCAAGTATCTGCTTGGCGGCAACGCCAAGCGCTACCGGGGAGACGATTGATGGCTGAGCGTGGGCGCTTCATCAGCTTTGAAGGCGGCGAGGGCGTTGGCAAGACGACGCAGATCGGTCGGCTGGCCGATTTTTTGCGGCAGCGTGGCATCGAGGTGGTGGTGACCCGAGAGCCGGGTGGCACGCCTGTGGGTGAAGCCATTCGCGACGTGCTGCTCGACAAGGCATTGCCAGCGATGCACGCCGACACCGAGTTGATGCTGATGTATGGTGCGCGTGCCGAGCATGTTCATAAGCTCATCCGTCCGGCGCTGGAGCGAGGGCAGTGGGTGCTGTCGGATCGTTTTGCCGATGCCAGTCATGTCTATCAGGGAGCAGGTCGTGGGCTCGACCCGGCGCGTATCGATGCGCTCGACGCATGGGTATTGCAGGGTTTTGCACCCGATCGCACCATTTTGTTCGACATGCCGGTCGCGCAGGGCATGGCCCGCGTGCGCTCGCGCGGCGACACCGATCGTTTCGAGGAAGAGAAGCAGGCGTTTTTCGAACGCATTCGGCAAGGTTATCTACGCCGTGCGGCGCAGTTTGCCGAGCGTTTCGTCGTCGTTGACGCAGCACGAGAAATGGATGAAGTCACTGCCACCCTGATCGAGACAGTGAAGCCATGGCTGAACTGACACCCTGGCCCTGGCAGCAGGCGCAGTGGCAGCGCCTGCAACAGCAGCGTCGTGATGACCTGCTGCCGCATGCGTTGTTGCTATACGGTCAGCCGGGCCTGGGGCTGGATCACTTTGCCCATTGCCTGCTGCAATCTTTGGCCTGTGAAACACCTGCGGCCGATGGCGTCGCCTGTGGCAGCTGTGCTGCCTGCCGTCAGTTTTCGCAAGGGGTGTACCCCGATTATCGCTGCGTCATGCCCGAGGATGGCAAGTCAGCAATACTGGTGGATCAGATTCGGGAACTCAATGAGTTCGTCGCCCTGACGCAGAGCAGCGCTGGTCGCAAGCTGGTGCTGTTGACGCCAGCCGACCGCATGAACGTCAATGCGGCCAACAGCCTGTTGAAAACGTTGGAAGAGCCGTCGGGTGATACCGTGATCGTACTCGTCGCGCATTCGCTGAGTCGCTTGCCAGCGACAATCAGAAGCCGTTGCCAGCTGGTCAAGTTTGGCAAGCCAGCCAAGCCGCTTGCGCGTCAATGGCTGGAGCAGCGTGGTTGCAGCCGCATCGACCACCTGCTGCACCTCGCCAATGGGGCGCCTTGTCTGGCTGCAAAAATGAACGATGAGACGCTGCTGGCCGCCTACGAGAACACGGTAACGGCATTGCTGGAAGGGCTGGAGTCGCGGCGCACCATGCCCGAGTTGCGCAAGACGGTGGCGGCTGCCGACATTGGTCAGGTTGTTCTCTGGATACAGAGTGTGCTGCGTGACCTGCAACGGGCGTTTCATGCGTTGCCGGATGCCTGTTTTGAGAACTCCGACCACATTCCCGTATTGCGCCGCTTGTCAGGGTTGTTAGACTTTGGGTCAGTTTTCGAGGTGAGCGACCGATTCATGGCGATTGTGTCCAGGGTCGACCATCCTTTGAATGCCGAGCTGTTTGTGGACGATGTGCTTCAGACATGGATGCGATTGGGAGCCCGCGATTGACAGTGTTCGCTCCCCGATAAGTACAACCGGGAAATCAACGAAAAATGGCTGACGGTCACCCCATTCTCTCTCTTTCCATCAAGGAAAAGAACTCGCTCTATGCGGCCTATATTCCGTTCATCAAGAACGGTGGACTGTTTATTCCCACTGGAAAACCCTACCAGCTGGGCGACGAGGTATTTATCCTGCTGCATCTGATGGACGAACCCGAACGCATCCCGGTTGCGGGCAAAGTGGTCTGGGTGACGCCGCGGGGTGCATCCGGGCGCCGCACGCCGGGTATCGGTGTGCAGTTCAATGCTGATGACAAGGGCGGTACGCGGCAGAAGATCGAAGATCTGCTCGGCGGCTCACTGAATACCGAAAAGCCGACGCATACGATGTAGCGCCGGACGATCCAGCAAATCGAGGTCTTCCGGGCGGTCGATGTCATCGAGGGCCGGGAGCAGGCAGCAGCCTGCCCCGGCCCTTTTCATTTGTCGCAGCGTTTGCTCCAGCACGTCATTCGTACCCCAAGCGACCCCATCTAGACTGCGTGCTGGCAGCGGTCGGTTGGCGCCAAGCAGCACGAAGCCGCCGTCGCTGGCCGGCCCGATCACGACTTCCTTTTGCTGTAAGGCAGCATGAGCCTGGCGCAGGTAGTCCGCTGTGATGAAGGGGCAATCTGCACCGATCAGCAACACCGGTTCTTTGTGCCGGGACGCCATATGGTGAATGGCTTGGTGCATGCGTTGCCCGAGGTTGTTGCCACGCTGGACTTGCAGCGCAATTCGCCACCGTCCGGCGAGTGTTCTCAGATAGCGTGAGTCCTTGCTTGGCGTCCACAAAGTGATGCTGGCGTGATCCAGTTGGGCGCATTGCATCAGGCAGAATTCCAGAAGCTGGCGGTGCAGCGCGACGCTTTGGGCGGGCGTGAGTCTGGGCTGCATGCGTGTTTTTACTCGCCCATGCACTGGTGGTTTGGCGAAGACGAGTAGCTGGAACTGCGGGCTAGTCACGGTAGTAGCGCCGGTGCAGTTTCTCTGGCGGCGTGTCGAAGAAATAGGCCAGTCGCAGCTGCCACATTCGCAGCATGCTGCGCAGAATGCCGTGCTGCTCCCAGTAGCGCATGGCAATGGTCACCGGGGTGCGGATGCAGGCGGGCTTGTCTAGCGATTTGAGTTGTCGACTCAGGGCAATGTCTTCCATCAGGGCGATGTCGGGATAGCCGCCAACCTGCTCGAACAGCTGGCGCTGCACAAAGATGGCCTGATCGCCGGTGGCGATGCCGGTGATGCAGCTGCGCCAGTTCATGAGCGTCGTGATAACGCGGAACACCAGACGCTGACGATCAGGCTGCACGTCGAATCGGCCCCAGCTGGTTTCGTGACCTGTCGCCACCTCACGTAGTTGCGCCAAGGCCCTGGCGTCGATGCGTGTGTCGGCGTGCAGAAACAGCAGGGTATCACCCTGGGCCGCAGCAGCCCCGGTGTTCATTTGTCGCGCCCGGCCCCGCGTTGATGACAGCAGGCGGTCGGCCAGTGGCTCGGCGATGCCCAATGTGTTGTCGCTGGAGCCGCCATCGACAACAATGATTTCCGCCAGCCCTCCCCGCAACGGCTGCAATGGCGCGAGCGTATCGGCAAGCCCATGGGCTTCGTTCAGCGTGGGGACGATGATCGAGATCATCGTATGCTCAGCGCTATAGCGCACCACCGCAACTGCTACCCTGGCCAGCGGTACAGCCATAGCAATGGTCGGCAATATAGATCGGCAGGCCATCGAGATCCTGGTGCAGTAGGTCACGCAAATGCAGCTGGCGGTTTTGCTGCCGGATGCCTTGCTGCAACATCTGGTTGAAGTCACAGTCGTAGAGGTAGCCGCGGTAATCGACGCTCACCAGACTGCGGCACATCACCCCGCCCACATTGTCAGGCTGGAAGGTTTGCTTGAGCAGCACCATGTAGTCGTCGAACTCGCCTTTGGATACCAGCGTGCTGCCAAACCGGGCAATGGGCATGTTGGTGATGCTGAAGAGCTGGTTGAAGGTGATGCCGTAACGGCTGTGGAGATTCTGCTTGTAGTCTTTTTCCAGCCGTTGTTGTGACGGCGGCAGGAAAGGCCCGTTCGGGTTGTAGACGAGGTTCAGCATCAAGCCGCTGCCGTCCTTGCCGTAGCCCAATGCATTGAGCTGGCGCAGACCCTCGATGCTGTTGTTGAAAACCCCCTGGCCGCGTTGGCCATCGACGTTTTCTTCGAGGTAACAGGGCAGCGAGGCAACGACCTCCACCTGGTGCGCCGCCAGGAACTCGGCTAGGTCTTCCTGCGCCGGTTCGTTCAGAATCGTCAGGTTGCAGCGATCGATGACATGCAGTCCAGCGCTACGGGCGTCGCTGACCAGCTGGCGAAAGCCGGGGTTCAGTTCGGGAGCGCCACCGGTCAGATCCAGCGTGTCGATCTTGCGTTCACGCGCAACCTGCAACACGAGCTTGAGCGTTTCATCGTCCATCTGCTCGGTGCGTGTTGGTCCGGCGTTGACATGGCAATGCAGACAACGCTGATTGCAGGTATAGCCCAGATTTACCTGGAGCGTGGTGATGCCGCTGCGGGAAATGGGCGGGAAATCGGTTTGCTCCAGAAGTGGAAGCATATCGTACATCGTAGTGTCTCGTGCCTACTGAACGGGGTCGCCGCAGTATATGTCATTGTAGGTCTGGCGGACAAAGCCCGCGCTGCCGCGTAGTGACTGAGCCTGCATCCTTGCTGTGGAAAGGTTACAATTCATCCATGACATTCACTGCGAATCGAGGTCCCGGAAGAGGAGTGCGCCGTTATCTGAGTGGCAAGCCGTTCCGCGGAATACACCAATGATGAACTGGCTTAGACAGGCACCCATAGTTCCCTTCGGGATCATTGCAATCATGCTTGCGCTTGCACCATTCAGCCCCGAACCCCACCTGATCGAAAAACTCAAAATGCTGGGTGCTGGCACGTTGACACGTCCGCTGGACATTTTCGACCTGTTTTTGCATGGGGCGCCGCTGGCCTTGTTTCTGGTCAAGATTCTTATTGCCGATCGGCGCGGGACATCAGACAGTACTGATGGGGAGTGAATCCTTCTTTCGCAGCAGCGGATACCTGCGTGATGGCACCATTGCCGATGCCAAAGGCGTCTCTCATCAGATCGGGGATCTTCCCCCTTTTCTGCGCACCCTGCTGGTTGCCGATGGCACGGTAACCAAAGCGCTGGAAGCGTATTTCTGGGAGCCGGTCGATGTCCATCAACTGATGCAGCAGCTTCAGCACCATTCCAAACCGATTGAAGGGTTGGAATATCAGCCGGGTGATCCGCTACTGCGTCGGGAAGTGCGTCTCGATGGGCGTGACTCTGGTCGCTGCTATGCATTGGCGCGTTCTTTTCTGGCGCTGGAAAGTTTGCCTGCCCATTTTGCGGAAGCAATTGTCAACGGCAAGATGGGTATCGGCGAGTTGTTGCGTGAACAGGGGGTCGAGACCTATCGCGATATCATCAACCTCAACTATCACCGGCGTGACAGTCTCGACGATGAACGGCTACAGACCCTCGATGATGACATCATATCCCGTTCATACCGGATAAGCGTCAGTCGGGTTCCGGCCATTCTGGTAACTGAGTACTTCCCGATTGGCTGTTATTCGGCGTAAATACCACGTTAGCATCAGCAGTTCAGTGTCAGTCAAAGGGAAGTTGCAATGATTTATGTAAAACGGTCCACCAGCGGAGAGATAACGGCAATCGATTTCTCACCGGAACCGGGTTTTGAGCAATCCAATCTTTTCGATCCCGAGGTAAGTGCTTTTCTGCAGTCTTCGGCTGAAAACAGTCAGCTGATCAAGGATGTGCTGGACAGGGTGGACATGGAAATGGGGAGGGTACTTGAAGATCTCATTGACGTGCTTGTTGACAAGGGTGTGATGAATTTCACTGATCTGCCCGAGCCGGTACAGAATAAACTCCTGTTCAAGAAAACCATCAGAAATTCCTTGCACAAGGACTACAGTATTCCGGAAGAGATCCCGATCTAGCGGGACCGTCCGGTTTTATTTTCCTCGAAAAGGCGTCGAGTAGTTTGTCCTCTAGGCAGTGGTGCCTGTGAGTAAATCTCGTTCTCTTGATTTAATACTCTTGCGTTCTCTCTGAATTGTTAGTGGTCGCATTATTCCTGTGATGCCGTTCCCGGCAAGCGCGTTCCACCGCCGAATTTTTCTGTGACGCATCATTCGCCACAATTATTTTGTGTATTTGGTTGCGACAAGGCTGAATTTTCTCTGTAGTTTGGGGTGTCTGGAAGGTCATGGCCGGATGCCTGTGAAAGATCAACGGGAAGCGACGGGCCCAAAATAATAATAATCAAGACCGGAGAAAAATAACGATGGGTATTGAGCAGCAAGGCACCCCGAATTCCAAAGAACAGATTGATACTTACGTAGAATCAACACCCGATAGTGGCATCAATGCCGTCAATGACTGGATTGATGTTGCCGCCAATTCTGAAAATACCATCATCAACGTTCTTTATAACGATGAGTCCAATGATGGTCCCCTCAATATCTCCGGTTTCGTTCAGCCAGCCAATGGTATTGTTACTGATAACGGCAATGGCACGTTCAGCTATACGCCGAATCCGGGGTATGCCGGCAAGGATACTTTTACCTATACCGTTACCGACGATGCGGGGAACGAATCATCCGCAATGGTGGAAATCTACGTTATTGGTAGCGGCAGTATGCCCGATGACGGCAATGGCAATGACGAGCAACCAGTCAACAGTGAGCCTGATGCCAAATGGGACGACGCTGTAACTGACGAGAATCAGCCGGTGGTCATCAATGTGCTGGAAAACGACAAAGATCCCGATGGCGACCCGATCACGATCACAGGTTTTACCCAGCCACAAAATGGCGTTGTGGTAAGAAATGACGACGGCTCCTTCACTTATACGCCAAATCCTGGTTTTCATGGTACCGATGTATTCGAATATTCGGTTACAGACGGAGTGAATGACTGGGGAGATACTGCCAAGGTCACGATCGAGGTTCGTGATATCAACCAGGCTCCGAATGCTCAGGATGATGCTGGTGTGACAGACAAAAATACGCCGGTTGTGATTGATGTGCTCGCGAACGACAGCGATCCGGATGGTGACGCGCTCACCGTGATGTCTGCAACTGCGAATAATGGCACGGTGGAGATCAACGCCGACGGCAAGTTGGTCTATACGCCCAATGATGGTTTTTCGGGCCTCGACAATATCACCTATACGATTACGGATCCCAGTGGTGAACAGGCATCGGCCACGGTTGCTGTCACTGTCAGAAATGCCAATGAAATACCAGTGGCGCATGGTGACAGTGCCGAGATCGTGGAAGATCAGTCTGTAATCATCGACGCACTGGCAAACGACAGCGATCCGGATGGTGATGCGCTCACGATCACGAGCTTTGATCAGCCAGTCAATGGCATGGTGATTCAGGACGCGTCAGGAAATTTTGTCTATCGGCCCAATGCGGGATTTTCCGGTACCGATTCATTTACCTATACCGTCAGCGATGGTAATGGCGGCACTGACACTGCGACAGTCACGATTACCGTCAAACCCGCTGTCCCCCCAGAGCCGTTGAATACTGCGCCGGATGCCGACACCGATGTGGCGTTTATCGACCAGGACCAGACCAGCATTATCGATGTGCTGGCCAACGACAGCGATGCCGATGGTGATGTGTTGAGCGTCAGCCAATATTCTCAGCCAGGTCATGGCAGCCTGGTGCTGAATGATGACGGCACGTTCAGCTATCAGCCCGATGCAGATTTTGCCGGTGTCGATTATTTCGAATACACCATCGATGATGGTAACGGCGGTACGGATACTGCGCGGGTCTACGTGTGTGTTCACGATACCAATCAGGGCCCCGATGCTGACGATGACATGGCCCTATTGACGGACAATGCGCCGGCAGTGATCGATGTGCTTGCCAATGACAGTGATCCGGATGGAGATGCCATTTTCATCTCCGGTTTTTCCGATCCGATGAACGGCACTGTAACGCTGAATGCGGACGGCACGTTCAACTATACGCCGAAAGATGGCTTCAGTGGTCTCGATAGCTTCACTTACACCATCATGGATAACAACGGTGGCAGTGACACCGCGACCGTCAAGATATTCGTACCACAAGTCAATGCTGCGCCTGTTGCAGCTGACGACAACGTAAGCACGCAGGAAGATCAGCCGGTCGTCATTGATGCGCTGAACAATGACAGCGATCCAGATGGAGACATGCTGGCGGTGATGTCGTTTGACCAACCGGCCAACGGCACCGTTGTTCAGAATGCTGACGGCACCTTCAGCTATACGCCGAATGCCGATTTCAATGGCACCGACACGTTCAGCTACACCGTCACCGACGGCAATGGTGGCACCAGCACGGCCACGGTCCAGGTGGTGGTTGCACCCGCCAACGATGGCCCGGTCGCAATGGATGACAGCGCGAATGTTGACGAAGACGGCTCCGTCAAGATCGATGTACTGAGCAACGACAGTGACCTCGACGGTGACAGCCTCAGCGTTACCGAAGTGGGTCAACCAGCCAACGGCAGCGTCACCATCAACGCCGACGGCACCATCAGCTACACACCAGCTGAAGACTACAACGGCAGCGACAGCTTCACCTACACCATCAGCGATGGCAATGGTGGCACAGCGACGGCCACCGTCTATGTCTGCGTCAAGCCAGTGAATGATGCGCCAACTGCTCAAGACGATGCAGCATCAACCAATGAAGATGCCCCAGTCGTCATCGATGTCCTCAGCAACGACAGTGATCCAGACGGTGACGCCCTCAGCATCGACAGCTTCGAGCAACCCGCCAACGGCACCGTTGTACAGAACGCCGATGGTACTTTCAGCTACACACCGAATGCCGACTTCAACGGCACCGACACGTTCACCTACACCGTTACTGACGGCAGCGGTGGCACCAGCACGGCCACGGTTCAGGTGGTGGTTGCTCCAGCCAACGACGATCCAATCCCGGGCGATGATGAAGTCGTTACCAATGAAGACCAAGCCGTCACCGTCGATGTGCTTGCCAATGATAGTGATCCGGATGGCGACAGCCTGAGCATCACTGAGATCGGCCAGCCGGCACACGGCACGGTAGTGCAGAATGCTGATGGCACGCTGACTTACACGCCGGAAGCTGACTTCAACGGCAACGACGTTTTCACCTACACTATCGATGATGGCAATGGTGGCAACGACACAGCTACCGTTTATGTCTGCGTCAAGCCGGTCAACGATGCGCCTGTAGCAACTGATGACTCGGCCACTACGAACGAAGATGCCCCGGTCGTCATCGACGTCCTGTCCAACGACAGTGATGTGGATGGTGATGCCCTGAGCATCGACAGCTTCGAGCAACCGGCCAACGGCACCGTCGTACAGAATGCTGACGGCACCTTCAGCTACACGCCGAATGCTGACTTCAACGGCACCGACACGTTCACCTACACCGTCACCGACGGCAATGGTGGCACCAGCACGGCCACGGTCCAGGTGGTGGTTGCACCCGCCAACGATGGCCCGGTCGCAATGGATGACAGCGCGAATGTTGACGAAGACGGCTCAGTCAAGATCGATGTGCTGAGCAACGACAGTGACCTCGACGGTGACAGCCTCAGCGTTACCGAAGTGGGCCAGCCAGCCAATGGCACCGTCACCATCAACGATGATGGCACCGTCAGCTACACACCGACCGAAGACTACAACGGCAGCGACAGCTTCACCTACACCATCAGCGATGGTAATGGAGGCACCGCGACGGCTACCGTCTATGTCTGCGTCAAGCCGGTCAACGATGCGCCAACTGCTCAAGACGATGCGGCATCAACCAATGAAGACGCCCCAGTTATCATTGATGTTCTCAGCAACGACAGTGATCCAGACGGTGACGCCCTCAGCATCGACAGCTTCGAGCAACCCGCCAATGGCACCGTTGTACAGAACGCCGATGGTACTTTCAGCTACACGCCGAATGCCGACTTCAACGGCACCGACACGTTCACCTACACCGTCACTGACGGCAATGGTGGCACCAGCACGGCCACGGTCCAGGTGGTGGTTGCACCCGCCAACGATGGCCCGGTCGCCATGGATGACAGCGCGAATGTCGATGAAGACGGCTCCGTCAAGATCGATGTACTGAGCAACGACAGTGACCTCGACGGTGACAGCCTCAGCGTTACCGAAGTGGGTCAACCAGCCAACGGCAGCGTCACCATCAACGCCGACGGCACCATCAGCTACACACCGACCGAAGACTACAACGGCAGCGACAGCTTCACCTACACCATCAGCGATGGTAATGGAGGCGCTGCGACGGCTACCGTCTATGTCTGCGTCAAGCCGGTCAACGATGCGCCTGTAGCAACTGATGACAATGCTGAAACTAGCGAAGATGCGCCAGTCGTCATCGACGTCCTGTCCAACGACAGTGATCCAGACGGTGACGCCCTGAGCATCGACAGCTTCGAGCAACCCGCCAACGGCACCGTTGTACAGAACGCTGACGGCACCTTCAGCTACACGCCGAATGCCGACTTCAACGGCACCGACACGTTCAGCTACACCGTCACCGACGGCAATGGTGGCACCAGCACGGCCACGGTTCAGGTGGTGGTTGCACCCGCCAATGATGGTCCGGTAGCCATGGACGATAAAGCTTCTGTCGATGAAGACGGCTCAGTCAAGATCGATGTACTGTCAAACGACAGTGACCTCGACGGTGACAGCCTCAGCGTTACCGAAGTGGGTCAGCCAGCCAATGGCAGCGTCAGCATCAACGCCGACGGCAGCGTCAGTTACACACCAGCTGAAGACTACAACGGCAGCGACAGCTTCACCTACACCATCAGCGATGGTAATGGTGGCACAGCCACGGCCACCGTCTATGTCTGCGTCAAGCCAGTGAACGATGCGCCTGTAGCAACTGATGACAATGCTGAAACTAGCGAAGATGCGCCAGTCGTCATCGACGTCCTGAGCATCGACAGCTTCGAGCAACCCGCCAACGGCACCGTCGTACAGAACGCCGGCGGCACCTTCAGCTACACGCCGAACGCTGACTTCAATGGCACCGACACGTTCACCTACACCGTTACCGATGGCAATGGCGGCACCAGCACGGCGACTGTTCAGGTCGTCGTCGCGTCGGTCAATGAAGCGCCGGATGCCAACAAGGACAAGGCAACAACGGAAGAAGGTGAAAGCGTCGTGATCGATGCGCTGGCCAATGACACCGATCCGGATGGTGATGCCCTGACAATCGAGTCGTTCAAGCAGCCGAAACATGGCACGGTCGAGCTCAATGACGATGGAACCTTCACCTATACACCAGATGATGGGTTCTCCGGTCGTGACAAGTTCTATTACACGGTTAGTGATGGTCACGGTGGAACCGATCAGGCCAAGGTGTATATCAAAGTTGAACCGGGTCAGCCGGACAATCGAGCGCCGGACGCCAACAAAGACCGCTTCGAGGCAGAATCAGGCGAGCCAGTTGTACTCGATGTGCTGGCCAATGACACCGACCCTGATGGTGACACGCTGACTATTGAGTCGTTCAAGCAGCCGAAGCATGGCACGGTCGAGCTGAACGACGATGGCACGTTCACCTACACTGCCGATGATGGCTACTGCGGCAAGGACTACTTCACCTACACCGTCAGTGATGGTAACGGTGGAACCGATCGCGCCAAGGTATACATCAAGGTCGAACCAGGACAACCGGACAATCAGGCGCCGGCAGCCGATGATGACAGCGCCACGACGCTGGCCAATCAGGCGGTCGTCATCGATGTGCTGGCCAATGATTGGGATGCCGATGGCGATGTGCTGTCGATCGACGGTTTTGAACAACCTGAACATGGCCTGGTGGTTCAGAACCCTGATGGCACCTTGACCTACCAGCCGGAGGCCGGTTTTTCCGGTACCGATCGTTTCACCTACCGCGTTAGCGACGGAGAAGGTGGTTTCGATACGGCTGTCGTGATGGTGACCGTTGATGATTCGGGCAGTGGTTCCCCCGTCTGCGCCAAACTGGTCGGCGATACCGAGGTCAATGAGGGTGAGACGGCATCTTACCGTGTCGTACTCGACCAGCCGGTTGATCACGATGCTTGGTTCCAGATCCGTGTCAGCGATGGCAGTGCCAACCGTGTCGATGAGTGGGCTGGTGATCAGGACATCATGGCGGGTGGATACTACGATATCCGCTGGGGCATTGGTGGTGAGGTCATCGATGTCATCTACGGCAAGGTACCCAACGGCCAGTATGTCTCTGACGGCAACCGCGACATGGTTGGGCCGGTTGATCAGAGTGCCGACTACAGTCTGGTGCAGGATGGATGCATCATTCAGGGCGATACAGTCTGGGTCAAGGTGCCGGCAGGTGAGAGCAGCTCGACGGCGCTTGATGTAGCGACCTGGCGCGAGATGGTCACCGTCGATCGGGATGCCAACAACGCCGGTGACTACTATGAAGGCACGGAAGATCTTTCGGTTGCCATTGTTGGTAGTGAGAATGCCGGGGATATCGAGGTCTGCGATGCTCAGCTCGATGTCAACATCTACGACACGACCTCCTACGCCTACGTCAGCCCGATCGCCATTGATATGAATGGTGACGGTGTGCAAACCACCGCGCTGGGTGCGACCGAGGGCAAGTTCGATCTGCTCAACAACGGCGAAGCCGTCGAGTCCGGCTGGCTCTCGGGAGACGATGCCTTTCTGGCGGTGGATGCCAACGGCAACGGCGAGATCGACGACCGTTCCGAGCTGTTCGGTGGTCAGGTAGGCGAAGGCTTTGCCAAGCTGGCTAGCTACGATAGTAACAATGACGGTGTGGTCGATGCCAACGACGAGCGCTTCGACGAACTGAAAGTCTGGCAGGATGTGAATCAGAACCACCAGACGGACGAAGGTGAGCTGATGACGCTCGATGAAGCGGGTATCGCGAGCCTTAGCACTGGCTACAGCGTGCTGGGTGAAGTCGATAGCGCCGGCAACATGCACCTTGAGCAGGGAACGGTCACGATGGCCGATGGCAGCCAGGCAGCTATGTCCGATGTCTACTTCAACATGGCGCCGGATGCCAATGGAGAACTGCCGTCGATCGACGATCTGCTGGCCGATGCGGGTGATTCTCTGGCCGAGTTGTTGGGTGAAGCCGATCAGCCAGCCTCCCAGCCTGCGCCTTCGTCCGGTGAGGTGGCAGCATTGGACACCCAGGGCGCGTCGGATGCACTGAAGCAGCTGGCGGATGTCTACGAGCAGCAGCCACAGGATGTCGACCCGCTGGGTTAAGGGAATGTGATGGAGCAGGGACGCTCCACGAACGAGCAACTGAAAAAGCCCGGCCATGCCCGGGCTTTTTCAGTTGCTGTGGGTAGATCTGGTGCCGCGCACAGCTGAAGCAATATTTCAGCACCCAAATCATCCCAGAACCTCCGGTAGTGGCAGAGGTCGCTGGCGCTATTTCTCGCCGAGTTGCCACGGTCATTCAGTGAACCATGTGCTATCACGGTCATCGCATTGTCGTAAAATGACCTTCTCGGTTTGAACCTCATCAGACCGGCGTGTTCTGCAATGGCAAAAAACCACGGAGGGTTTCATTGTCTGTGAATCATCTGTTTTGCTTCCGTCCAGCGGTGCGTGCGCTCGCCTGCATCGTCTGCCTGCAATCCACCCAGGCCATGGGTGCACCGCTTGCCGATGTGCTGCGTCATGTCATGGATACCCACCCCGATATTGTTTCGGCACGTGCATTGCTCGATGCCGCCGGTGAACGGATCCGGCAGTCACGCTCGGAATATCTACCCACTGCCGGACTCGCTTATGAACGTGGCAGTACGACTGAAGAGATGTCCGGTGCCAGTATAGATCGTGACACCAGCAGGCTTGATGCCACCCTGCGCTGGAACCTGTTTCGCGGTTTCGCTGACAAAGGCGCGGTATCTTCGGCCACTGCCCGAAAGGCTGCGTCGGCATCTGACCTGAACGGGGTCAGGGAGGATCTGTCGCTGAAAGTGCTCGAAGTTTATCTCGATGTGCAGCGAACTCGGGCGCTCGTGGATGTGTCGGCAGCCCAGATCGAATCGCTGGAGCGGTTGGCGCAGCGGGTAAGTACGCGGGCAGAGCTGGGCCGCATTTCACGTGTTACCGTGCATCAAGCCAATACACGACTCGTTCAGGCCAGAAACCGGCACATTCAGTTGCGCGCAGCATTGTCCGGTAGCGAGTTGAGATTTCGTGAAGTTACCGGCATGGCGCCCGATGCGCTGGAATTGCCCGTGCTCGATGGGCAGATTGCCGATGAGCCGGTCGAGGCGTTATATCAGCGTGCCGTCAGCGACAATCCCCGAATCCGGGCCGCCCGTGAGATCGCCAGAAGTCGTGCCGCCGATATCGATGTTGCCCGTGGTGGCCTGATGCCAACGGTGGATCTGGAGCTTCGCAAGCGGCTGTTTGCCGATGTCGAACCGGATAGCAGTATCGACCTCGACACCTCGGTTCGGCTGGTCGTCAACTATGACTTCCCCCTTGGCGGCGCCAGCCTCAGCCGCAAATCTGAAGCATTCAGCCTCAAGTCTGCCGCCGAGCAGCGAGTTGCCGCGCTGGAACGAGAGGTCCGTGCCAATGTGGCGGCGGCATCACGCCAGTTGGTCGAGGACCGGAACATCTGGCCAAATCTGGAAGAAAATGTCGTAGCCGCTCGCGAAGTCGTCAAGGCATACCATCTTCAGTTCGATGCCGGTCGGCGTACACTGCTCGACCTGCTGACGGCCTATGCCGACCTCTATCAGGCTGAGGCGGCAGTACTTGAAAATCGTTTTCGCCGGCTCGTTGCCGCAGCGCGGATTCACTATCAGCTTGGTTCGCTGAGCGCAGCGTTGCTGGAGAAGGCAGGGAGCTGAGCCTTCACTCGCTGTTTTCGCCACCAAACCACTCGATGATCTGCGGAATGAGTCGCTCCATTTCCATCACCATCAGGGTGAAGTCGGCGTCGAACTGCGCAGCGGCGTCGGCTTCCCCCTGATCGGCAGCTGCCTCCAGAATTTCGTCGGCGAACTTGAGCTTTTTCACGCTCAGGTCGTCGGTCAGCACGAATGACAGTTTTTCGCTCCAGCCCAGCCCCAGTTTGACCGCCTGCTTGCCAGCATCGAGATGCGTTCGTATTTCATCGCTGGCGAGGTCGAGGCGCCGGCAGCGCACGATGCCGCCTTCGTCGCCCGGCTCCTTGAGTTCGCACTCGTCACCCATTTCCAGGTTGGCCGGCATGCTGGCCGGGTTTTCCAGCCAGTGCGTCATGATGTCCGCCGGGGCGTGGTTGCTGCGAATCAGGCTCAGCGGGGTATCGACCAAGGTGCTGTGTAGCAGGGCGGTAAACTCATCCGCCTTTTTGGCGCTGCTGGCGTCGACAACGAGCAAAGACTGTTGCGGCAGAATCACGGCCCAGGTGTTGCTGGAGCGAGTAAACGCCTTTGGGGTCAGATCGAAGATGACTTCGTCACGGATCGTGTCGCGTTCCTTCTTGCGCACTTTGCGCATTTCAGCCTCTTCGATGGCCTCGATTTTCTCGTTCACGAAGTCGCGAATGACGCTGGCGGGCAGAATCCGCTCCTCCTTTTTTTGACAGATCATCAGCGCGCCGCTGCCGGCATGTACCAGGAGCTCGCTCAGAGAGCCCATGGGGGAGGCCCAGCCACTGCTGCTCAACTCGTGTTTCGCGCAGGGTGTAAAATGCTTCGCGTCCAGTGCCTCCTCAAGCGTTTCGGCTGAATATGCGAAGGGCTTTTGCAGGCGATAGAAGATCAGATTCTTGAACCACATCGAGCGGGCTCTCCATTGGCGGAAGGCGCGCGAGTTTACAGGATCTTGGCAGTACGCACGAGGAGAGGAATGAAGAAAAAGGCCATACCGCGTCATGGCGGAATACTGCTCGATGCTGTGCGTGACCCGATGGGGCTGGTCGAAGTGGTGCAACATGGCGAGCGGCGTTCGCTGCATTTTGGCAGCGCCATCGAGCAGAGCAGCCATGTGCCGGACATGCCGGATTGGTTGCAGTTCGACTACTGTCGCCAGCTGCTGCTTGCCAGCGTGTTCCCGGTGGTCGCTGACGAGGTGCTGTTGCTGGGGCTCGGCGCCGGTACGCTGGCGCGGTATCTGCTGCGCCATGCTGACCCCTCGTTGCGGCTGGATGCGGTTGAATACCGGGAAGCCGTCGCCGATATGGCCTACCGCCATTTCGATCTTCCTATCGATCCGCGCCTGGATATCTACATTGCCACGGCGGAACAGTATCTCAATGCCTATGATCGGCAGTGGAATGTCATTGTCGTCGACCTTTACGATGCTGAGGGGATGAATGAGGAGCCAGCACGCTTGCGGTTCCTCGATACCTGTCGGGAACGGCTGGCGCCGGGTGGCGTTATGGCAATCAACTTGTGGCGAACCAATGCCGATGAGTATGCCTTTATGCTGGAGCAGCTCGATCAGGCATTTGCTGGCAGGTTGTTGCTGGCCGATGCGGATGATGCCAACACGGTGGCCTACTGTTTTGCCACCGACGTGCCGGTTTTGTCAGCAGCAGCATTTCAGCGGCAGCTGCATGACAGGGCGAAGGCGCTGTCGTTCGATGGGGAGGCATTTCTTGCCGGGTTGTATGCTCCCAATGGTGAGACTCGAAAAAACTGAGAACTGCGGCAAGGAAAAACGTAACTACTCAGCGCAAAAAAACCATAAAAAAAGCTTGACAGGGTTTTTGCGTATTTTTCCTGCTTTTTCGGCAATCCAGGGATTAGCTTCAAACCCCTGCCTCAGAAGCATCATCATTCT
>Ga0256839_1000861_pt1 | contig 38723 bp, 35 predicted proteins | sample 354166metaG_FD_185968 | JGI IMG/M metagenome (GOLD analysis project Ga0256839, IMG submission 185968) | Hydrothermal vent microbial communities from Mid Atlantic Ridge, Atlantic Ocean - 354-166 | ecosystem: Environmental > Aquatic > Marine > Hydrothermal vents | place: Atlantic Ocean: Mid...
GCTTCAAGCTGATGTGCAGGCGTTATATGAGTCTCGTTATGAAAATGAGCCTTTTGTTGATGTGTTGCCTGAAGGGTCACACCCTGAGACTCGGTTTGTAAAAGCATCTAATATTTGTCAAATTGCGTTGCATAAAAAAGAATCAAGCAATCAATTGGTCATTTTATCTGTGATTGATAATTTAGTAAAAGGGGCTGCAGGTCAGGCGGTGCAAAATATGAATATTATGTTAGGCTTGGATGAAACCTTTGCGCTATCGCAACCGGCATTGCTACCTTGAGGAAATCCTGATCAAGTCCAATTATTTTTTGCTTGCCAAATCTGCCGATATTTTCCACGTAGATTGGCGCAGTAGAGTGACTATTACGACTCACTTCATGAAAAATAGCGACAGATTTTTCTGCGCTAAATTCTAATCGACTTACTCAGGTTCTCCTTAAGAAAGTATGTTTGGTATGATTAGAAAGACCTGTAAATCAACTTGGAAAGTTTAATGTTTGGATCAAAGAAAAAAGGTAAAGAGCGTTTACGAACGCAAATTAATACACTGATAGGTGAGGGTACTACGGTAACGGGTGTGATCCAGTTTGAGGGTGGCTTGCATGTGGTTGGCACGATTAAAGGTGGTGCTAAGTCTGAAGATACTAATTCAGTGTTAATCGTGAGTGAAGGTGCACTTATTACGGGTGATATTCATGTAAATCATCTGATTGTTAATGGTCAGGTTGATGGCAATATTTATGCGACAGGCAAGGTTGAGTTGTTTGATCAAGCATGTGTTAACGGTGATGTTCATTACGATGTGCTTGAGTTACCTGCTGGGGCTGAGGTGAATGGTAAGCTAATTCGGCAAACGGATGAGACCGCGTAAGCTTTTATGGAAGTTTACGCGGTTGTGTAGTGTTAGGATTTCTTTACCTATGCTGTCTCTTTAACCGCTGTATTAAAATTTTCTAACCATGTAGTTACGCGATTGAGCGTTTCTTGTAGCTTGTCACTTTTAACTGGCTTTGTCAGATAGGTCGTTGCACCGGCAATAACGCCTTGAACTTCGTCTAGCGGTGATGTTTTTCCACTTAACATGATAATTGGGGTTTTTTTGTAATCGGTAATATCACGCATGCGTTTGCAAGTTTCATAGCCATCAATTCCTGGCATGATAATGTCGAGGAACACTAAATCGTACTGGGTTTCTTTAATCATTTCTAATGCTTGTTCACCCGATTCTGCAAAGTCAGCACTGATATTTGCATCTCGTAATTCTAGCTCTAACTGTTTTCTGATTGCAGCACTGTCGTCAATCACTAAGGCGTGATGGTTGTATTGGGCTGTCTCCTGTGTAGATAATTCTTCATGTGTTTGAGTTGATTTTTCTATAACGGTAGGCTTACTGCTTGTATTTTCAATAATAGCTGGTTGGATAATATCTTTTTTAATAGGAGTGTTGTTTTTCAACTCTATTTTTAATGCTGTTAGATCAATTGCTTGCTGTAATGTTTTCATAACACGAGTGATTAGTAGTGGTCGTGTTGTTTGAAAGTCACCCAGTTTACAATTTACGTCGTTACTGATAACAAGATGTACTGTGTTTTCATCATTTTTACTAATACTAGCAGATTCACTTTCACTGAGTATAATGAGATTAGCGCTATCAGCACTTGTGCTCTCATGTTGAACTAATCCATGGGTTACACTAAAGGCAATAACTCTGTTAAAAACGGCTATTTCTTTTGGGTCTAAGCCTACTGTGTAAATGCCAATACTATTTTCAATGCTCATGTTTATTCTTCTCTTCTTTTTAGTTTTTAATTGGGTGTACTTAAGCTAGGCTTGTTGTTTTTAACCATGTATCCATTGCAGCGTGTAAATCCTCTGTGATTACAGGTTTTGTTAAGTAATCATCTACGCCTGCCTTTGTGGCAAGATCTTGGTGTTTCTTCGTGGTACGCGAGGTGACCATCACAATAGGTAGGTCTTTTTTGTCATCCCATACGCGTATCGCTTGGGTTAATTCAAGGCCGTTCATACGTGGCATTTCTAAATCGGTGAATACCATATCTATATGCTTATCATTGATTATATTAAGTGCATCTAGCCCGTCTACCGCTGTTAGCACATCATAATCAAGCTGTTCGATAATTAAGCTAAGTGCTTTACGGTTGCTGAGTGAGTCATCAACCACTAATATTTGAGGTCTCGCTTGTGTTGTGACAGGTGCTGCTTCAATGAGCTGTTTAGTAGCATTATTTTTATTTGTGCCACTAGTATCATTCTCTAACAACTGTGGAAGATTTATTACAGGCGCAACTGAACCATCAGCTAAATGACAAGCACCAATGATCCCTTTTCTATTTGTAAACCATGGATCAAGAGTTTTTATTACAAGCTCACGTGAGTTAATAATTTTTTCTACATGAACAGCATGAATTTTATTATTACTTTTAACAATAATTATGTTTTGTGCTTTGCTATAGTCAATTTCAGTTGCTGGCCATGATAATAAGTTAGGCAGGGCTTGGATGACAATGTCTTTTTTATTATATTTAATATAATGTGCATTATTTTTGTGAATTACTTCCTTAGGTGTTAAATAGGTAAGTTGCTCAATAGAATCCACAGGTAACGCAACACGATTATTTGCCGTTTCAAGTAATAGTGTTCCTGAGGTAACCAGTGTTAGTGGAATTTTAATCGTAAAAGTTGAGCCTTTTTTGGGTGTGCTCTCGATATCGATGGTTCCTTTCAGCTTTTCTACATTGGTTTTTACAACGTCCATGCCCACACCGCGACCGGAAATATTGCTAATACTATCTTGTGTAGTAAAACCTGGTAAAAGTATGAGCTTTAATGCCTCATCTTTTGAGAAAGACTGTTCTGGTGTAATGAGTCCTTTATCTATAGCGCGTTGGTAGATTTTATCAGGGTTGATGCCAGCTCCATCGTCTTTAAGCTTCATGACAATGAAGTTACCTTGGCGAGAGAAATCCAAGTTTATTACGCCTTGCTCTTTTTTATTCTGTTTTGTTCTTTGTTGAGAGTCTTCGATACCATGGTCGACTGAGTTTCTTAATAAGTGTAATAACGGATCGGTTAGACCATTAATAATATCATTGTCAACATTGATATTATTTCCTGTAATTATTAGTTTTGCCTTTTTTCCGGTTGTACGACAGGTTTGTCTTACTGTGCGTTCTAATCGTGGTACTAGGCTGTCTATGGATACCATGCGCGAGTTTAGTATTACCTCACTCAACTCTTTATTAAGTTGACCTTGTCGGTTTAGATGTGAGCTAAGCTCTTGGAGTTGAAGTGTTAGTTTTGATTCTATTGCTTCACCATCAAGAATGCTTTCTGTTAATAAGCCAGAAATACTATGTAGTTCATTGTAAGAATCCATTTCTAATGAGTCTAAACTATTCGTTTTTTGTGTATTAACAGTTTTGTTTTGATTTTTTTCTTGTTGTGAAATTGTATTGGATAGCTCGTTAAGCATTTCATGGACTTTTACATCCTGTTGCTTGGTAAGTTTATTGGTTTCTATAGCTTTGTTTAATTCATCTGACACACGTGTGGCTGTGATGGATAGCTCGCCCGCTAGATTTAGTAGTGTGTCTATGATGGATAGAGGTACACGCACATGCGCTTCACTGACTTTAGTTTGTTCTTTAGGGGGTACTGTTGTAGTGTTGGTTGTATTTGCCGTTTGAGCAAAAACTGGTGTTGTTTTCTGGTTATTACTGGCTGTTGCTGATATTTCTGAGGTACTTTCTTGTATTGAGGAATTATCAATATTTTGTTTTTCTGTTTTTTCGGCTAGGTGCTTTTCTGGGTTGATGTCATCATCTAACTTATTACTGTTAGTGATAAAATCAGGAAGCTCAGGCATATCCAGTTCATTTTCAGTAGTTTCATTTTCATCAGAAGCTAATGTTTTGGCTGATTCCGTTAATTTCTCTAAAATGGGCAAAAAGTCTTCTGGTGCTGTTTGTTGATCTTGAACCGCCTCAAATAGGCTTTCTAAACAGTCAGAGGCTTCGGCGAGTAAATCAGCTGTTTCAGTGGGTAATTTGTGCATTACCGAGTAATCAAGTATATCTTCAAGCTTATGCGTGAACTGTACCAGTGCGTCAATACCAACAACGCCACTAGCACCTTTAATGGTATGAGCAATTCGAGCTGCGTGTTGATGCTGGTCTTTATCTGCTTCACCTTTTGATATAGTTAGCAGTAGCGCTGCTACCTCTGATACTTGATCCGGTGTTTCTTGGAGGAAAACAGAGAGTAATTCAGGGTGTACATCGTCATCCCATTTTAGTGTGAGCTCATTGTCTCCTTCTTCATTGATGACTGTATCCAATTCAGGTGATGATTGTTCTTGGCTGCTATCATTTAAGGAGTCGTTTATAAGTAAACTTTGATCGGCTTCTGGGTTTTGTAAGAATAAAATGAAAGACTCTAAATCCTCAATAGGGAATACCTCAGCCCAGTCTTCTCGCATTAGTTCGGCAGTTACCGCCGGCAATAGTGAAATATCATCAGGATTGTTGAGACTTGCATTGGTTAGTTCTAACCATGTCCAGCATTCGCCGCTAGCAATAAAGTTTGTTGACTCTGCTGATTTTTTAGTCGAAAAGGTTTGAATATTTTTTTCACACCAATCACTTGCTTTTGCAATTGCAGCGTAGTTAGTAAGTTCAGATAATAAATGTAAACGTTGTAATTCAGCGCTATATTTATCGGTATTGTTAAATATATCTTCAGGCGATTCACTGATTGTAGCTAACGTCATAATGATATCGTCAACTTCAGCTGTGAAGCTGCTTAGCGCAGTGTGATTACTGTCAATCTGATTGGCAGTAATTGAGTCTTCATTTACTAGAGCATGTTTATCATCTTCGTTAGGTGAATGCTCTTGATTAAGCTTTACTTCTGTTTGGATAACCTCATTTTCAGGGATATCATCGACCATATCGATGATATCAATTTCAATACTCCCCTCAAATTCTTCTTGATTGGGTGTAGCACCTGATAATTCAGCTAATATGGCAAGATCATCATTTGTGCTTCGTTCAGTATTCACTAGTAGATCATCAATAGAATTTACATGTGAGCTATTTTCAAATAGGTTAACACTCGTTTTTTCAGTTTCAAATGAAGGTTGATGGATACTGTTTGCTGATGATAGTGTGTTTAATGCATCGGCTTTAATAATTTTTTCATCGCTATTCACTGTGTCATTTGTATTGTTTTCTCGATTAGTTACCGAGGTGTTTAACCATTGATTAAGCATTTTAAGCGATGTCTCTGAAAGAGGGGAAGGCCATTTAGTATCTGTTAGTTCTGTAATTAGTGAGGTAACTAAACTTGAGTCCTGTTCACGCAATAACGCAGCAAGCATATCGATCCAATTTGAGAAGTGCCCCTCAGATAATAAGAAATGTAGCTGTTTTTCATTCTTTTCATTGATAGCTGTATTTAAAATCATCCAGCTATTGACGGATTCTAAAGCAGGTACTTCTAATAATTGAGCCAGCATTTCTATACGCTGTAACTCCATCACTACAGTCTCAAGGGCGCTCTTTATATCGGTTGAATCTAGCATTGCTAATTGCAAAGCAATGTCTTCTAGCTCATTCGCGATAGCAATATTGTTATTATTATCATGCATTGGTAAATCTCCTGAGTATCGATATTTTCGATCAATTATACTTTTGCATTGTTATTATTTTCTGCAGGTTTTGAATCCAGTGTAAATACACCTACTGATTGTACTAAGCGCTGTGCATACTCAGACATGTTGCGACTTAGACCTGTTAATGATAAAAGTTCCTGTCCTGTAGACTGTGTGGATTTAAGGATACTTTCTGCTTTATGCTTAAGTACCTCAGTAATACCAACCTGTTCACGAGATGTTTCGGCAATATGGTTAACAGCCTCAACGAGTTGTGAGGTTGTTTCTAGTACTTCTTTCATCTGAGTTGCAGCATCTTCTGCTTTTACTGAACCGTTAACTACTTGTTCAATAGTCTGATCCATAGTTGCGATAGTGGTATTGGTTTCTTGTTGAATATTGCGAACTAAGGTTGAAATTTGTCCTGTAGATTCGCGTGAGCTTTCTGCAAGACGTTGGATTTCCTCGGCGATTACTGAGAAACCTTTACCGGCATCACCAGCAGCTGTTGCTTGCATTGAAGCATTTAGGGCAAGTACTGTGGTTCGTTCAGCTATCGTATTGATGATTTCAATAACATGAGAAATCTCTTGAGATCGTTCGCCGAGTTGTTTAATACGTTTACCAGTTTCTTGTACAGTTTCACGTATATCAGCCATACCCGTTAGTGTTTGAGTTACTGAATCATGTGCTTTTTTAGTGGAAATACTGGTATTTCCTGCCATTGTATTGGTTTCGGCGGCAGTGTTTGCAATACCGTCTAGGCGTTGGAGCATATGCTCCATTTGTTCTGCCGTTTCAATTGCCTGTTCTTGCTCTTGCATGGCCAATTTATTAACGGACATAAGGTGAGTATTTACACGCTGTGATGCAGTATTTACTTCTAATGCAATGTTTTTAACTTGGCTTAGGGTTGCTGATGTTTCTTCTGCTAGTAAGTTAATCGCATCTGCCACTGGACCTGTAGCATCCTCTGTAACGGTAGCACGAATAGTAAGGTTACGTTCACTCAACTCGGCAACAGCTTGAAGTAAATGGAAAATAGATTGGTTAAGTTCTTTATGTTCTGTATCCACGCTTATGAGTGTAGATTCACGTTCATCTAATAAATTATTAAAGGCATTACCTAAATTTGATAATTCATCGCTACCTTTGATTTCAGCTCGAGCGTCAAATTCACCTTCAGATAATCGATAAACAACGTTAGTTAAATTCTTAACTGGTTTTGTAATTGACTTCATAATCATGATGCCAATGAATAGTAGTAATAAAGTACCACCAATAATTATCCAGGTTATTTTATTAATCCATTCATCTGCATGCTTAATAACATGTTTTGCTTCTTTTTTTGAAGCACTTCGAGTTTCATTTGCAAAGGCTTGTAACTGAGATGTTAAGGCATTGCTTAATGGATACATCTTTTTAATCACATACTTAGCTAAAACGGCCTTATTAACATCATTTCCTTCTTTTTTGAAAATAGGTTGTAATGCTTTATATGATTGAATCAGTCTGTCATAACTTGAAAATATTTGTTTTATTTGGGGGGTATTTCTTTGCTCGGGAGTCCAATAAGTATTAATTTCACTTGCAAGCTTACTTGTTATTTTATCCATTTTAGCGATAGCTTTTGTTGTTCTTTTATCAGCAGCACTCCAAAAGATAAAGCCTGAATTGATGTTAGTTAATAGCGTTGTGAATCCTTTGTTTACTTCTAGGTTTGTTTTGTAGGCATAAGTAAAAATATCTGTATGGCCATGCACTAACTGTGAGGTTGCTTTGTTAGTCTTTATCGCTGTCAATGAAGTGTAGCCAAGAGCAGCCAAAATAAGTGCAGGGATAATGATAAGTGTTAGAATTCGTGTATTGATTGATAGTTTGTTTAGCATGGGTAAGACCTTTCTTATTATTTTTATGAGTTTTAATACTATAGTTTAATTTTGTGTAAAGCGTAAAAGTAGTTCTGAGTGTTTAATGTCAAATAGTGATGTGTTGCCATCATTAAGGTGTCGCTTCACCCAGTTTGGCGTGTTCTTAAGGTTTTTACTTTGAGTAAATTTATCGAGGTTTATCATTGAAGGTAAGTTGTCTGTACGAAAGATGATGGGCGCATAGTCTTTGTGCTCAATCATCATGTAATTATTTGTTATAGAGTTGGAGTTCTGTTTTTTAATTTCCAAAAAAGAATGCATGTCAATAACGGGCATTATCACACCACGAATACTAACAATACCTAGATTGTAAGCTGGAATATTTGGTACTTTATTTATTGATAATTTTGTGAAATTCTCTACTTTTAAGTCTGCTTCTATAAGAATATTGAATTGCCCAACGGTGTAATAAAAACGTCTTACTGTTTCATTACTTACAGCGTTAGTTAGACCAATTTTTGAATTTAAAGTAGAAGTGAATGATGTTGTTGAATTACCCTTTACTTTTTCTTGATTTAGAGTGATTTTTTCAATGGTTTCCATTGCCTTAATCTCGTTATTTTTATGATTTATTCTAAAGTTTATACGTTGACTAGCTTATCTAGTATTTCGGAGTCTTCATAAGGTTTAACGATATAGTCCGTCGCACCTAGTTGTTTAGCCCACTGCCTATCTACAGGATTTGATTTGCTAGAAACCATGAATATAGGTGTATTTGTTAAGGCTGGGTTTTTTTTAATGGTTCGACAGGCTTTGTAACCATCACCATCTTCCATGATAATATCTAGCATGATAGCATCAGGCTTCATTTTTTCACTGGCTATAATCGCTTGATTTCCAGATCTTGCAGTAACTGTATTGTAACCTGCTGCTTCCAAGATACCTTTTAAATGCATAAGCTGCGTGTCTGAGTCATCAGCTATGAGAATAGTTTGTTTAGTAGACATGGGTGCTCCTTATTTTTATTGTTAACACAATTGGTGTTTGTGCCGTTTATTGTGTAGATAGGGATAGACTACCTAAATTAATCGCTAAAGGTTAGTTGTTACAGACAAATGGTCTAAAGATCAAAGCTTATCATGAAATCTTATTCTTGAAATTAAATTAATTAATCTAGTTGATTTATTCACTTGAATTTAGAGATTTAATGCCTTTATGGGGTAAAAATATCCCGCAACCAAGTACCCTTTCATTTCCTAGGCCTTTTTGTTGTATTATTATAGATGACTCACTATCAAGGTCTGCGATCATTAAGTGCCGAGTAAGTAGTTTATCGGAGGGGGTATAAATTGAGTGTGTTTTTCCACAGAGCATTTTCTTTACAGTAAAGCCTGTCATTTTTTTAATGTCATGTGCAATCCGTTTAAGGAAGTCATTTTCGCTTTCATTGATATGACTTAGTACATGTCGTGCGAAAATAACACTGTCGTTGGTGAGTTCTTTCTTCTTCGATTTACCTATCGTGAGTTCATGCCCATCCAAAATTAATTTTTCCCCAGTCAGTTTTTTGACTTTCTTTAACTCTAAACTGGGTATTCTTAAGGTTAATTTTGTGCGACGAGAGGGGTGTAATAAGGCACCTTCCTCGTTATCATCCGGTCGCATCCAGCCATTATTGCTTTCTGCCACATGAATTTGGTGGATTCCTACACCTTTATCAATTAAACAAGGTAAGTGCTTTAGTATGGCTTGAGATAATGACCAAGCGTGATCTAAAGGTAAGGTTTTACAGCTTATAGAAAAACTTAAATCTATAATTTCATCAGGTATTTGATAGGGAAGACTCTTGTCTTCATCTTCTTGCCAAAACATTATCTTCTCTCTAGATTAAGTTACGTTAGTTGCAGATTTCATGACTAATACTATCGGGCTGATTCAAAGGCTAAGTTTAACTGTTCATGCCAGTCATTGGGGCGATCAGAGTATACGGGTGGTTCGATATCTACTTGGAAGTAGAGCTCGCCTGTGTCAATGGCTTGTTTTTGAATCGTCTTTTTTAAGTCTTCAAAGCTTGTAAGCTTGTGCCCTTGTTCTAATAATAATTCACTGAGTGAAAGCATAAGTGGCCTCCGTTAGGGTTGATTAAGGGTGTCGAAATAACGACCACGATATAGTAAGCGTTTTTTATAGGATTCTTCATAGTCCACAAAACTTGTACGGCGATGTAATATATTCCTACAAATTAACCCTTCGCCTGCTTGCAATGTATATTTAATAATATGGGGTGAGTTGCTATTAAGCAGGTTCGTAAGAAAATCAACTGCTTCTAATGTGGGGGAGGATTGTTTCCATTCAATGTTTCTGGTGCGAGCTGTAAAACGCATATGAAGCTGACCATTACTTAAGACGGAGAATACAGGTCCTGTTTGAGCTTTACGGATCATTTTATTGTTTAAAATGTTAGCAGGAATAGTCATAGCATCAATATCCATAAATGCACGGATATATTCAGGATTTTCATCACGTAATAGAATGTAGGCAATTTCATGATCCATAATTAGAGAAGCACCGCCGGACTTAGCGGGGTGTTTGCAATGTAACAGCATGGCATTTATTTGTTTATTTAACCTGTTGTAATAACCGTCTGTATGCCAGCTAAGGCGTTTGTTAGAGTAGGGAATATAATTGTGTTGATCTTTATGAGTAACTTGCGTTATAGAGGTGAGTTTATCTTTATCGGCACAGATATTAGCATCCAATTTTTTCAATCCAAGTTGAGTTACGAATTGCGTGATGTGAGCTTTTTGGTTATTACTTTCATTGTTTAATCGATAAAAGCTAAAACTGTAGCGCAGACAATTATTAAGTACTTGATCAACTTCATGAGTAGAAGGTGCTTGACAATTATGAATTGTCACAAATAATTCATTTAAATCATTCTGATAGTTTAAAGCCTGACAGAGCTTCATATTACGCCATTTTTGGTAACTATACGTGTCAGATAAATCAAAAGGTGAAGCCATTAAATTTCTCTAAAAGTCAATTAGGAATAGAATAAGTTACAGTAAACATTCTAAATTTCATAAGTAACGCTATCTAATTTAAGTATATTAGCATATGGTGTTGTACAGCAGTTTACTTAATTACGAGATATACACTAAATAAAAACCGCACTATCCAAAAAGGGGTAGAATAGTTTTTGCTTAGCCTCCCATGGGTGAGGTTTATCTTTTAAGGGAATGAACTAGAATACTTACATTCGAAAAATTGAGTGGCTTTTGTTTATAGGTTGATTCATAAACATAAGAGATTCGTTATAAGTTTGAATTTGAATGGTGGCAAGTGAATTAATCACGCTACCAATAATTGATTTTACTAGGAGACAGTTATGGCTGATATAAAGAAGTATCCTACGCCGATGTTAGATGTTTTAGAAGATGGTCCATGGCCAAGCTTCATTACGGGTCTTAAAAAGATGCGTGATGATCATCCTGATGAGCGTATTAACAATGTTATTAATGGTCTGATGGGTCAGCTTGAGCATTCATACGAAACTAAGATGGGTTACTGGAAGGGTGGTACTATCTCTGTGTTTGGTTATGGTGGTGGTATTATTCCACGTTTCTCAGAAGTTGGAGATGCTTTTCCTGAGTCAAGAGAGTTTCATACATTGCGCGTGCAGCCGACTCCTGGTAACTACTACTCGACAGAAATGATGCGTCAACTCGCTGATAGCTGGGAGAAGTATGGGTCAGGTCTTCAGACTTTCCATGGTCAAACGGGTAATATTATGTTTATCGGTGCCGATAATGATAGTTTTCAGCACTTTTTTGATGAAATAAATGAGTACGGGTGGGATCTTGGTGGGGCGGGTCCGTGTGTTCGTACTGCGATGTCCTGTGTGGGTGCGGCGCGTTGTGAAATGTCGAACTGTAATGAGCATGCGATCCATCGTCATCTTGTGAATAACTTTACCGATGATGTTCATCGTCCAGCACTTCCTTATAAGTTTAAATTCAAGGTTTCAGGTTGTCCTAATGATTGTCAAAATGCCATTGAACGTGCTGACTTTGCAGTTATCGGTACTTGGAGAGATCATAAGAGAATAGATCAGGAGCAGTGGAAAGCATTTGTTGCTGACAAGGGTGTTGATTATGTGATGGATAACGTTATTTCACGTTGTACTTCAAGCTCGTTATCATTAGGTGAAGATAATTCATTAATCGCTGATGAAAGCAACTGTGTTCGTTCAATGCATTGTATGAATGTTGTTCCTAAGGCAATTAGTCCTGGTGAAGATAAAGGTGTAACGATTCTTTGTGGTGGTAAGCGTACATTGAAGATCGGTGACTTGATGGGAACAGTACTTGTTCCGTTCATGAAGCTTGATACGCCAGAAGATTACGAGACTATCGTAGAACTTGCTGAAGAAATCATCGATTTCTGGGCAGAGAATGGTCTTGAGCACGAGCGTACAGGTGAAATGATCGAGCGTATAGGTTTGGTTAACTTCCTAGAAGGAATTGGCGTTGATCCTGATCCAAATATGATTGCTCAGCCACGAAACGTATCTTATGTGCGTACCGATGGTTGGGATGAGGCTGCTGAAGAGTGGTTTAACCGTAAGCGTGAAGAGAAGGCTGCTAGCTAACTCAGTTCATCTAGAAGATATATTAACTTTTAAACTGGATGGGTTTCTCATTCAGTTAGTACAAGATTTAGGAGCAAATTATGGCAGCACCAGAAATGCGCGAACCGATTGAATCAGGTTGTCCTGACGGTTTTCAATATATGCACCCCACTATGCGTCGAAACTTCGGCCTTTGGGATTATCATGAAGATCCACAGCCGGGTGTTATGGTTCATGTCGCAAAAAGCGGTGATAAAGTTTGGACTGTAAAAGCAGGTACTCAACGTATACTAGATGTTTTCACTCTACGTGATCTTTTAGATATTGCTGATGAGTTTGCTGACGGTTATATCCGTTTTACTATTCGTAGTAATATCGAGTTTTATACCGATGATGAAGCAAAAGTTCAGCCTTTGGTTGATAAGCTTAAAGATAAAGGCTATGCGGTTGGAGGGACTAGAAACTCAGTAGCTTCAATTTCTCATACGCAGGGTTGGTTACACTGTGATATTCCTGGTACAGATGCATCTGGCGTAGTTAAGTCTATGATGGATGAGTTGTACGACGAATTTACAAATTGGAATATGCCTAACCGTGTTCATATTACAACATCTTGTTGTCAGATTAACTGTGGTGGTCAAGGTGATATCGCAATTAACGTACAGCATACTAAGCCGCCTAAGATTGATCACTCTCTTGTAGGTAATGTTTGTGAGCGTCCATCGGTAGTTGCACGTTGTCCTGTTGCGGCGATTCGTCCTGCAATGGTTGATGGTGAACCTTCGTTGGAAGTTGATGAAAAGAAATGTATTTGTTGTGGTGCTTGTTACCCTCCATGTCCTCCAATGCAGATCAATGATCATGAGTTTACCCAGCTTGCTGTATGGATTGGTGGTAATCACTCAAACGCACGTGGTAAGCCAACATTCCAACGTTTAGTTGCTGCTGGTATTCCTAATAACCCACCTCGCTGGCCTGAAGCTACAGCAATCGTTAAGAAAATTCTCGATTGTTATAAAGAAGGAGCGCGTGATTGGGAGCGTATCAATGAGTGGGTTGAGCGTATCGGATGGCCTCGATTCTTTGAGGTGACTGGTCTGCCTTTCACTAAGTACCATATTGATAACTGGCGCGGTGCGCGTGCGAATCTTAATTCGTCTACGCACATTCGCTTCTAATATTAGTTATTAATTAGGATTTATAGATGAAATTTACAATTATGATTAACGAAGGGCCGTACCAGCATCAATCTGCTGACTCGGCCCTACAGTTCTGTCGTGCAGTGTTGGCGCAAGGGCATGAGATTTTTCGTGTGTTCTTTTACCATGATGGTGTAAATAACGGTTCTAGTTTGAGCGTACCGCCGGGTGATGATCGTTTAATTCAAAAAGAATGGTCTGAATTGTCAAAAGAGAATGACTTGGATTTGGTTATCTGTATTGCTGCGGCTCAACGTCGTGGTCTTATGGATGAAGATGAAGCAAAGCGTCAAGGTTTTGAATCAAATAATATGATCGATGGTTTTCGTATTTCTGGTTTGGGTCAGTTGATCGAAGGCGGGATTGAGTCTGATCGTACAGTAGTATTTGGAGATTAAGAAATGGCTGCTAAAAAATTCATGTTTGTTAATCGTAAAGCACCTTACGGAACCGTATATGCGCTTGAGTCATTGGAGGTTGTATTAATCTCTGCTGCTTTTGAACAAGATGTATCCTTGGCTTTTATTGACGATGGTGTTTATCAAATCACAAAAGGTCAAAATACAGATGGTATCGGTCAGAAGAATTTCTCAAATACATATAAAGCATTAGGTGATTATGAAATTAACAAGTTGTACGTTGAAAAAGAATCTTTAGAAGAGCGAGGTCTAACTCAAGATGATCTTATGGATCTTGTTTGGGAAGATGAGGATGATGATTGGGCAGAAAAGCCATCAATTATTTTGGTAGATCGTTCTGAAATGGCTGATGTTATGGCTGAGCAAGAAGTTACTTTAAGTTTTTAGATTACTTTTCTTTCGGAGAATACGAGAATGGCAATGCTACATATTGTAAACAAGTCACCGTTTGAAAAGGTGTCTTTTAGAAGTTGTTTAAATCACGTAAAACCAGGTGATTCAGTTTTGATGATCGAAGATGCTGCTGTAGGTGCACTCGATGGAACATCGTTTTCTGATAAGCTTAAAACAGCAATGGGTGATGTGTCTGTTTATGTTTTAGGCGGGGATCTTGTAGCCCGTGGTTTAAGTGAAGATCGAATGATTGACGGTATAAAAACTGTTGATTATGCAGGTTTTGTCGACTTGACTGTTAAAAATGAGACGACACAAAGCTGGCTATAAAACCTGTATCACTTATTCACTTATGAATAGATAGTACGATTTTTAGCTATATTATATTTATTATTTATATATAAACAAAAACGAGAGGAAATATTATGTCATCACTAGAATTAAACGGTGAGTCAATTGAATTAGATGAAGAAGGATACTTAATTGATCTAGCATCTTGGACACCAGAGATTGGTGAAGCACTTGCAAAAGGCGAAGATGTAGAATTAACAGATGAACACTGGGATATCATTAATTTCCTACGTGAATACTATGAAGAGTATCAAATCGCACCGGCAGTACGTGTTCTAACGAAAGCTGTTGGTAAGCGATTAGGTAAAGACAAGGGTAACTCAAAGTACCTTTATTCTTTATTTCCTTATGGCCCTGGAAAGCAAGCGTGTAAATATGCTGGTCTTCCAAAACCTACTGGCTGTGTATAAATCACACAATTAAGTAAATGAAATTCAGGAGTGCATTTTGCGCTCCTGAGTTCTTTTTCACAAATTTATAATAGTTTTAGCTGTTGTTGATTTGTGAAAAAGAAGCTATTTAGGAGTTAAAATGGTCATAGGTGTCATATATGCAGTTCTGTTTTGGACTGCTACTATAGTATTAGTATTGGGTGTAGCCAATAAAATTCGTATTTATGCGAAAACACCTGCACCTTTAAAAATACCAACTACTCCAGCTCCTGTTACACAGAGTGGTGTTTTCTTACGAATGTTTCAAGAGGTTTTCCTTTTTAAGAGTTTGTTTCGTGCAGATAAATTACTCTGGATTCTAGGCATGCTGTTTCATTACACCATGTTAATTATTGTCTTACGTCATTTTCGCTATGTTCAAGATCCAGTATGGGGTGTTATTCAGTTTGTGCAGCCCTTTGGAATTTATGCGGGATTTTTATTTGTTATTGGTCTTTTAGGATTAATGGCACGTCGTGTTTTTATAGATCGTATTCGTTATATAACCTCTCCTTCGGATATTGCGATGTTGCTTCTATTGATATTGATTGGCGTTTCTGGATTAATGATGCAATTTGTTAGTCCTACTAATATTATTATGGTGAAGGCCTTTTTTAGAGGTTTGATTGCATTTGATTGGCAGCCATTACCCGCAGATGTGCCTTTACTTATTCACCTTGGTTTAGTTGCAACTTTAATGTTAATTTTCCCTATTAGTAAATTGCTACATGCACCGGGTATCTTTTTTAGCCCAACTCGCAACCAAATTGATAATCCACGCGAAAAACGTCACGTTTCAGCTTGGGCTGCTGAATTAGATAAGCAAGGTAAGACTTACCTTGATGAGTTGGATCAAGGAAAATAAATATGGCTGATTACGATATTCCAAAAATTACAGGTGAAGATGGTATAGTTGATATTCCTAATCTTCAACCTGATGCTATGAAAGGTCATGGCCCTTGGGTTTCTAAACCTGAATTCCAAGAAGATATGCATTTTCCAACTGATTTTACGATGCCTGAAAATGTAGAAAATTATGGTGATGCTAGTACCCTTGTTGAAAACTGGAAAGAACGAGCACTTGATAAAATGGGTGACCTTAAAAGTCGCTATCGTTCATTGCAAGTTTTCTTAGATATTTGTGTTAAATGTGGTGCGTGCACAGATAAATGTCATTATTACATAGGTACAACAGATCCTAAAAATATGCCTGTTGCCCGTCAAGACTTACTTCGCAAGGTTTATCGTCGGTATTTTACCTTTGCAGGAAAGTTTTTTGGTAAAATGGGTATGCCTGGATTTGTTGGGGCGGCTGAGCTAACAGAAGATGTTGTTAAAGATTGGTATAATTATTATCACCAATGCTCTCAATGTCGTCGTTGCTCTGTCTTTTGTCCGTATGGCATAGATACTGCTGAAATTTCAATGGCAGCACGCGAAATTCTAGATCATATCGGTATGGGGCAGAAATACTGTACCGAAATAATGGGCAAGCTAAATAAAATTGGTAACAATTTAGGATTACCCGAGGCAGCTTTAGCAGATACTCTGGAAGGTCTTGAAGAAGATATTTTTGATGATACGGGTGTTGATGTAAAGTTACCTTTAGATAAAAAAGGTTCAGATATACTATTAATTACTCCTTCAGCTGATTTTTTTGCAGAGCCTCATGTCGATGGTTTGATGGGATATGCAAAAGTTTTTCATGAGCTAGGTCTTGATTGGACCTTAAGTTCTTATGCTTCTGAAGGTGCTAATTTCGGCATGTTTATTGGTAGTTACGAGAATATGCGAAGAATTTCTTTACGGATTCGTAAGGCAGCACAAGATCTTGGTGTGAAACGCATAGTATTCGGCGAGTGCGGACATGCTTGGCGTGTTGCATATAGCTTCTTGAATACATTAGCTGGCCCATTTGACTTTCTTGATCAAAACTATCCAGTACCTCAGCATGTTCTTGAGATTACAGAACCTGCACTTGCTGCAGGAAAGCTAAATATAGATAAATCACAGAATGATGACAAAGTTCTTACTTTTCATGACTCTTGTAATATTGCTCGTGGCTCACGTATGGGTGATAAACCAGGTGGTCAGTTTGTACTTCCAAGAAATGTAATTAAGGCAGTTTGTAATAACTATGTAGATATGCCAGCAGATACAATTCATGATGCAACCTATTGTTGCGGTGGTGGTGGAGGTATATTAACCGATGATCTTATGGAAATTCGTGTTAAAGGAGCTCAGCCACGTATGGAAGCTCTGAAGCATGTGACTGATCAACATCAAGTAACTCATATGGCCGCTATCTGTGCCATATGTAAATCTCAGTTTACAAAAGTTGTACCATATTATGGCTTTACCATGGATATGATTGTTAGTGTGCATCAATTGGTGAGTAATGCCATCGTACTAAAGGGTCAACTTACTGAAGAAGAGATAGAAGCACGTGATGCTGAAGAAGAAGCTGAACGTATTGCTGCCAAAGAAGCACGTGAAAAAGCTGCTGCTGAAAAGGCAGAAAAAGAGTCAAAAGATTCTGCGAATTAAACTTTCATTACTTTAACAAAGTAATGTGTACGATAAATTTAGATTAACTGATCCATTTACGGATTGAACTAGGAGAATAAGCATGGCAACTTCACCTAATGATAAAACATTAGACGGGTACACGTTTAGACGTTACGACGATGGCGATCACACTTGGGATAGTATGGAAGAACATATCTTCCAAGAAGATACTTCTTATAAATGTCCAACTTACATCCAAAAAACGCCTCCTTGTCAAGGTAGTTGTCCTTCTGGTGAGGATATTCGTGGTTGGCTACAAATTGTCCGTGGAATTGAAAAGCCAACTGGCGATATGACAATGCAGGAATATGCATTCCGTCGTTCTACCACAGCTAATCCATTCCCATCAATGATGGGACGTGTTTGTCCCGCACCTTGTGAAGAAGGTTGTAACCGTAATGATGTTGATGATTTCGTAGGTATAAACTCTGTAGAACAGTACATTGGTGATGAAGCAATTGCATTGGGCTTAGGCTTTGATGACTCAGCACCTACGACTGGAAAGAGGGTTGCAATTATTGGTGGTGGTGTTGCAGGTATGGCTGCTGCTTATCAGCTCCGTAAGATGGGCCATGCGTCTACCATTTTTGATGATCATGCGCAGCTTGGTGGAATGGCACGTTATGGAATACCTGGTTACCGCGTACCACGTGATAAGATGGATGCTGAAATTAAGCGTATTACTGATATGGATGGTGTTGAAGTAAAGCTAAACACACGTGTTGGTAAAGATGTATCTGTTGAGTCATTAGAACAAGATTATGATGCAATTCTTTGGGCTTTAGGTTGTAAAAAAGGTAGAGGTCTTTTTGTTGATAATTGGAATGATGTTCCAAATGCAATTACAGCCGTAGATTTTCTAGAAGCGTTTAATTTAGGTGATATGAAATATACTGCACCTAAAGTTGTATGTGTGGGTGGTGGAGACACTTCTATCGATGTCGTATCAGTGTCTCGTCGCATTGGTACTTTAGCTGATTACAATGAAAAAGGGGAAGATTCCGCAACTGGTGTTATCAAACATGATGCTGAACCTACAAATAAAGTTCCTGCAGAAGTTACCTTAACATCATTATTTCCACTTGATCAAATGACTGCTGCAGAACATGAAGTTCAAGATGCATTAATTGAAGGTGTAACAATTCTTACTGAAGTTATGCCTACTGAGATTCTTGTAGATGATAATGGTCGTGCGGTTGGGTTAAAAGTTGTTGAGTCAGTAATGGACGGTAACGTACCTAAGCCTAAAGAAGGTGGTAAAGAGACTATTATCGAAGCAGATTTAATTGTATCTGCAATCGGTCAGTTTGGTGATCTTGACGGTGTAGAAGAGTATGGCAATGATCGCAATGCGATTGATGCTGATAACTTCTATCAAGTACCAGGTAAAGAAGGTCACTTCGTGGCAGGAGATATCGTTCGTCCTCATCTTTTAACTACAGCCATCGGACAAGCATCTATAGCAGCTGAGACTATCAATCACTTCTTAACCCAAAAAGATGAGAAGATGGATAAACGTCCTAAAGTCGACAAGCACCACTTTGATTTACTTGACAAGCTTAAAGAATATGAATTAGCTCCGATAGCTTATGATGAAGGTAAAGAAGAAGACTTACGTGGCACTGACAGTGATAATTATGCTGTACATAACTATGATGATCGCTCCGAGCACGAGATAGTTGAGTCAAGCGAGTTATTTCTAGGGCACTTCGAAAAAGTAGACCGAAATAAACGTACCGAAGATGTGCCCAGTAAAGATGACGTGCTAGGACATTTTGTTGAACGTATGAATGCACTTGACGAAGAACAAGTTGTAGGTGAAGCAGAGCGTTGTATGAGTTGTGGTCTTTGTTTTGAGTGTGATAACTGTGTTATCTATTGTCCACAAGATGCCGTATTTCGGGTAAAGAAAGATCAGTCAACAACTGGCCGTTACGTTGATACTAACTATGATAAATGTGTCGGTTGTCATATCTGTGCCGATGTTTGCCCTACAGGTTACATTGAGATGGGATTAGGTGGTTAGTTACCTTTTAAATAAAGCTAAAGTCTGTTTTCAGGCTTTAGCTTTATTTAGGTCTTGTAATTCATTAAGAATCAAAGCTTAGGAAATTATGTTAAGTCGTTATTCTAAAATAATACAAACAGTTCTTTTATCATCTTTAGTATTGTTTCTGGCTACAGGTCTCAGTGCCTGTGATAGTAAACCACCTAAATTGATGAAAGCTGTTAAACAATTCGAAAGTAATGAAATACGTGATGCTCATATAAAGAATATGCGTATTAATCATATGGATGAGTTGTTGCATAAACGTGATGAAACTGTCATTAAAGGTATACGGACTAAAAAACATAGTTTAAAAGCCTGTATTAATTGTCATATTCCAGAGCAACATAATGGTAAAGAATTAAAACATACAGACCCAGAACATTTTTGTTCAACTTGTCATGGTTATGTAGCTCAACAATTAGATTGTTTTCAGTGCCATGCGGATCGTCCTAATAATGGTAAGCAATTATCTAACAAGGCTCCTGATGATAATGTACATAAATCTATAGCTTCTGGTTCACTATCTATAGCACCTGAAAAATATTTACCATCCTCAATGGCTGGTATTAGCTCAGAGTTAAAATCAAAATTGACGTCACATATAAATACCAATATAGAAGACACGTCTAATCAGTCTGCGGGAGAGTAGTATGAGTTATATTGATTCCTATCGTCGTAAGTTTTTAGGTGGTCTAGCTGGTACAGCAGCAGTTGCATCCCTTGCACCCGGTGTTTTTTTACGTGAAGTACAAGCAAAACCTGCCGAACAGGCAGTTACTGATAAAGTTCGTTGGGGGATGTTAATTGATACTACAAAATTAACCGATGGCGGTGATGCTTGTGTTAAAGCTTGTCAAAATGAACATGGTTGGGGGCATGATCCAGAGTCAAATGATGCGCAACAAGCTCAGTGGATCCGTAAAGTTACAGTTACCGAAAAACTTACAGGACACACTACTACTTTGCCTGTGATGTGCCAGCACTGTGAAACTGCTCCATGTGTTGATGTATGTCCTACTGGTGCTTCTATGAAACGTGCCGATGGGATAGTTCAAGTCAATAAACACATTTGTATTGGTTGTCGCTATTGTATGATGGCGTGCCCTTATAAAGCACGTAGTTTTGTGCATGAAAATTTAACCGATCAACTTCCCGGTACACCTCGTGGTAAAGGGACAGTTGAATCTTGTAATATGTGTGTGAACCGAGTCGATGAAGGTAAAAATCCTGCTTGTGTAGATGCTGCTCCTCAGGCTATGTTGTTTGGCGATCTCAATGATCCTCAAAGTAGGATTAGTATTGCTCTAAAAACATATGGTGGTACACAAATTAGAGCTGATTTAGGTTTGAATACTGGCGTTAGATACTGGGGTATATAAGGAATTATCATGGCGACAAAAGCAATTTTCAGTGAAGTTAAAAGTAATGGACTAGGGTACTGGAGTACTCTAGGTTTATTAGGTTTGGTTGTACTTGGTGGGGTATGGGCATTTACTTATATGCATCATCATGGTCACTATGTGACGGGAATGAATAATCAAGTCGTTTGGGGTATGCCTCATGTTTTTGCTATTTTCTTGATTGTTGCCGCTTCTGGTGCTGCAAATATCGCCACTATTGGCACTGTTTTTGGTAAAACTATTTATCAGCCTCTTGGACGACTTTCTGCCTTTTTGGCTGGGTCATTATTAGTAGGTGGACTAATTGTTCTCTTATTGGATCTTGGAAGTATTGGGCATGTAATCGAAATGGCAAAGGGCGCACTTAACTTCAAGTCTATCTTTGCATGGAATATGCTACTTTATTCAGGTTTCATCGCTATTATCGCAGTTTATCTTTGGACGATGATGGATCGTAGAAAAACAGCTAAATCGCTCTATAAACCTGTAGGTATCGCGAACATGGTGTGGCGTTTTCTACTAACAATGGGAACAGGATCAATTTTTGGTTTCTTGGTCGCACGTCAATATTATGATGCGGCAATATTAGCGCCTCTGTTTATTGTTAGCTCTTATGTTTTTGGAACTGCTATTTACACACTAGTATTGATGACATCATTTAAAATGACAGGTCGTCAATTAGGTGATTCTGTACTTAACCGTCTTCGCTATACCTTGGCTATTTTCATTGTACTCGTCTTGTTTTTTGAGTTAACACGTCACTTAACTAATCTTTATGCGACAGAGCATCATGGTGTTGAAGCCTATATTCTTTCCGGTGATAGTAAATTTACGACTATGTTCTGGTATGGACAAGTCCTATTGGGTAGCTTGGTTCCATTATTTCTAATCTGGTGTCGCTTTTTAAAGAATAATCGTACAGCATTATTTTTAGCTTCTAGCTTGGCCATTGTAGGTGGTTTTTTTCAGCTTTATGTTATTTTGATTGGTGGACAATCATTTCCTCTCATCTTATTTCCTAATGCAGACGTTTCTAGTTCTTATTTTGATGGTGTGAGTAATGCTTATAGTGCAACTACAGCGGAAATATTACTAGGCTTAGGTGGTGTAGCACTCTCACTGATTCTTGTAGTAGTTGGAATGAAAATATTTAGATTGTTACCTGTTACTTTAGCAGATGCGAATGTAGACCCTCATCATAAATAATAAACACCATAATAATAGTCTATAAGCTGTAATCTCTTTCAGGAGCAGTAATTTATAACCCTATTCTATATTTTTTCTATTTGAAAGGTACTCACAATATATTTCACATGCATGTATTGTGATGTCATTATAATTAAAATTTCTTTACTCAGTATACTATGACAAATATGACTGAATATTCTTGTGTTCCTTTATCTTTATCAACAGCATAACTGTTTATTTTTAATAGTATAAAAATAGTATGGTTAACGAATAACCTACGTGATTATATTATAAATAGATTTATTTTATTTCTTTTGATGTTTATTTCGGTTGTTTCTAGTATAGCCAACAGCCCAAATTTATTGTTTTTTGATGATATTTTAATCTTTAACAGTCATCTATGTGCTGTTGCTATTCTATTGTTTGAAATTGATGCTGAGTAGGTGTCGGAACACTCCAAAGTATGAAATTTCAATTACAACTATTATCTGAAATTTAACAGGTCATGTTTCTAAATATTTATTAGTGTTAAACAAGTGCTACCGTGTATTAAACTTCTAAAATTTAATATTTTAATAGCTTTAATTATTATACTCTCAAATAGAGCTACATTAATCTTAGCAAGGGCGTGTTAAGATTAGAGTTTTCGGAAACTACTACATTTATAGATATGGAAGATATGACATTTATTCCCAGTGAAAATCCTGGGGCTTTTGAGAGACACCTAATTAGAAAAAGTGATAATCCTTTATTTGAAGATAGAAATACTTCTCTTAGTAGTGATACTTTACGCGAAGCACAAGAAAAAGATCATGAAATCTTAAAACAATTCATGCTAGATTTTAAAGATACGATGCTTAAAGCCGTGGAGTTTAAACCAAATGAAGACAGTGAAGTGATTCTGGAAATCAAGGATTCTTTAGATAAGCTTTATGCACGATCATCCACCATTGCTGATGATCAAACACGGATTCAAGAGTCCATTAAAAAGTTTTTAAAGATTATCATGCAAGCAGTGCGTAAAGGTGCGAGTGATGATGCGCACGCTCTTCAAGATCTTGATCAAGAAGATGCTGCGCGTGAAGCTAATTTTAGTTTTTTAGCCTCAACACTTGCGGCTGATATATTGGATGCTGACTCACCGATAGAGGATGTTGATTTGGTGCCAACTTTGTTATCTGCTGGTAAGGATGACTTAGCGTTAGCTACGCAACTTTTTGATAAAGAGCAAATAGTTTATGTTTTAACAGAAGCTGAAAGTTTGTTAAATAAACTAGAGTCGAAAGGTCATGATGTCAAGTTTGCCGCTGAGAATTTTGTTTTTATTGAAGGTTATAAGCATTATTTAGAACAATTGGTTGAGTAATAATCGTCATAGCCTTTTTTAATTATATTCGTTAAGGTGTAGAATATATTTTATTCTATAAAGTAAAAGTAAGGTCAATGTGTACATGAAACTCATCCAAGTAATATTGTTAACCTCTATAATGCTATTTATTAGTGCTTGTGTAGCTAAGAAGACTCCGGCTAATCGACAGTCAACATATCCAGCTATTAGTAATGGGCCATATGTAGATAATAATTGTGTTAATAATGTCCAACAACAGTTTAAACAAGCTAAAACAAATGGTTTAACATGGACTCAGTATCCTTGGTCATTTAATTGGGATAAACCCTATGAACCAAATGGAACTAAACCCTCAGAATTTATGGATAATTATTTATATAAGCACGTACAAGGTTTTGTTAAAACTAACTCTTCTAAATATCCTTTTGTCGGAACTCATAGTGATGATAACGAGGGGGGGGTATTTGTTATTCAGCGTAAAAATAGTGGCTCGTTAGTATTGAGTTCTTTGCACTTGGCGGGTACTTGGCATCCTAGTGGTATCCAAGTAATTGGTAAATATGTTGTCTACGGGGCCAGTGGTGATTTGGTATTTAAAGATATGGAAAGTAATAATCAAAGTGTGGATATTAGACTTTCATTAGGTTCTGAATTTAAGTATGGTGGAGGTTTAGGGATAGTAAAACAAAGTGATGGATCTTATTTAGCAATAATGACTGGGCCTGGTGGTAATAAAGCAAAAGAGCATTACAATTACTTTTTTGAGTTTTCTATGTATGATTCAGTTCCTTCTGAGTTGAACTATATCAATACCTCTCGTGTTGCTATGCCTTCTGATTGGCCTTCTGATTATAAGTATTCTGAAAATTTATCGGTATTGAAAGAATGTGGCACAGAGGATATATATACGATCCATGTCACAGGGGAGCTAGGTATCGGAAATGGTCCCTTTGGTGATGCTAGTTACTGGAAGTTGTCTAAGCTAAATAAAACAAATGATAGATACTCTTTAAAAAGTATAGATTACTTAGAAAGTAAGCAAAACTTAGGTAGTTGCAACCCGAGAGCAACAGGTACTGTTAGCGTAAATAGCAAACACGATTTAGAGTTTATATGTCATCAGCATAGCCAAAGAAAGGGTAATTCAGAAGAAGATAAGTATTATTTTGAGCAGGGTGTTTTAAAGTAGTGCTCGTGGAGATGCAGGCTGTATAGAATTGACTTTTATTAGAGTTTATTGCTGAGTAAGTGTGAATCAGTGCTAGCCCTTGTTTGGTAACCAATGTGATAAATCACATTCAGGGTCAAAGCTCCACTCTTCATGAACAAAATATTGGGTGGTTTTTAAAATACTTAAATATCCTTTTCGATCAATATTTTCAGCTCCCATGCTGGTGAGATGAGAGTTTTCAATCTGACAATCTATTAACGAGTAACCCCACTGTTGTAAATGCCAAGCGAGTGCAATAAATGCAATTTTTGAGGTATCTCGTTCATTACTAAACATTGATTCGCCGCTAAAAACACCGCCAGTAGCTACCCCATATAAACCGCCGACTAATTCATTTTTTGCGTTCCAAATTTCAACACTGTGCGCAACACCTAGTTTGAAAAGTTGCGAATACGCCATAAACATTTCATTACTTATCCAGGTGCCGCCCGAGTTTGTACGTGCAGCGGCACAGGATTGAACAACGCCTGAAAAGTCTTTATCAAAGCTTATTTTATAGCCTTTGTTGCGGATAGACTTGCGCAAACTACGCCGGAGAATGATTTTTTCAGGGTATAGTACGGCACGTGGGTCTGGGCTCCACCAGTAGATTGGCTCATCAGGGTTATACCAAGGGAAAATACCCGATTGGTAGGCATTAATCAATCGGGTAGGGGAGAGGTCTCCGCCAAAAGCTAATAAGCCATTGGGTTCAGTAAATGCTAGTTCGACCGGTGGAAATGGCTCATTACTAGCGTGCGGATCCAGTAGTGTTAATGGATCTTTTTCTGTTGTCATGATTACATGCCTAGTTACAAACCATTATTGCCAATTTTAATAAACTGTTACTTCTTTTCAGAAGCGAGCTTGTCAAGAAACTTCTCAGCATCCAAAGCAGCCATACAGCCTGTTCCAGCGGAAGTAATTGCTTGGCGATAAACATGATCCATTACATCGCCAGCTGCATAAATGCCCTCCACACTGGTTTGAGTGGTATTACCTGTAGTGCCACTGTTTACCGTAATGTAACCACCTTTCATATCTAACTGCCCATCAAAAATAGCGGTGTTAGGTTTGTGACCGATAGCGATAAAAATACCATGAACATCAATATCTTGTGTTTTATTGGTTTTAACGTTTTTAAGTCGCATGCCGGTGACCCCCGCATCGTCTCCAAGAACTTCTTCAAGTGTATTATCCCAAAGTAGGGTGATATTTCCTGTCTCTGCTTTTGCTAAAATCTGATCACGGAGGATTTTTTCAGAACGTAATTCATCACGTCGATGGACTAGAAAAACCTCTTCAGCGATATTAGAGAGGTAGAGTGCTTCTTCAACTGCTGTATTTCCACCGCCAATCACCGCTACTTTTTGATTCCTATAAAAGAATCCGTCGCAGGTTGCACAGGCTGAAACTCCACGTCCTTTAAATGCTTCTTCTGATTCTAGGCCAAGATACATCGCTGATGCTCCGGTACAAATTATTAATGCATCGCAAGTATATTTGTCTGACCCACCGTTAAGTTTGTAAGGCTTTTGGCTGAAATCAACATCAGCAATATAATCAATAATAATTTTAGTATCGAAGCGCTCTGCGTGTTGTTTCATTCGATCCATTAGATCAGGGCCTTGAACACCTTCGTTATCGCCCGGCCAGTTATCCACATCGGTAGTAGTCATTAATTGTCCGCCTTGCTCCATTCCAGTAATTAATACTGGGTTGAGGTTGGCTCGTGCAGCGTAGACTGCAGCGGTATAGCCTGCAGGGCCAGAACCTAGAATGATTAAGGAATGATGGATGACTTCGCTCATGATTTTCTCCTAAATTTTGGATGCTATAAGTTTGTTGTACTACAACATAAGTTGTCCATTAGCTCAATTATCATTTTAGTTATTAACCTTCATTTTTATCGTTAAACATTATATACTGGGCTTTAGTATAAGGGCTTATACGAAAAAAGTTTAGATTATAAAAATAGAATCATTTCCTTGGGGAAACTTAATTCGTTCACTATTATTTCATATATAGGCGAAAAACTTCGAGATCAAACGTTTCGCGAGATGTTTGCACAGATCCTCCTAAACATTTAATTGGTCAATATTTCAGATTGGGTGATGTGGGTAGGAGTAAGAATTTAAGTTAGTCGAGGCATAGGGGAAAACGAGTGGCAGCAGCAAAAAAGAAACGCACTTATAAAAAAAGAGCGACAAGCAAAACTACGGCATCTAAAACAAAAAAGTTGTCTGTTGAAAAGGTTGCGTTAAACGCATCTAAAAAAAGTAGTATTAAACAAACGACGATTTTGATTCTTACCGGTGTTACAGCCTTGGTTCTTTTGGCTTTGTTAACCTATAACCCTGCAGACCCTGGTCTTTTTCAATATAATAGCGATGCCGTTATCCAAAATAAAGCAGGTTCTGCTGGTGCGTATTTAGCCGATGTGTTGTTCGGTTTTTTTGGCTATATCTCTTACTTGATTCCAATTGCATTTATGGTTTCTGCATTTCTTATCTTTCGGTCATCGCAAGGAAACTATCGAGGAATAAACCTAGGGGTAACGTTATTTGGTGTTTTTTTAGCGCTAATAGCGGGTTGCGGCTTGGCCACCTTGTTGTGGCCTGAAAGTATTCTTTCTAATACCTCGGGTGGCTTGTTAGGCCATGGCATTGCGAAGATGTTCGTACGTCTTTTTGGTGACATTGGTGCCACCATGATTTTATTCTCTGGCTTTATAGCAGGAATTACTTTGTTTGCTGATATTCAATGGTTGAAACTTGTCGATATGATAGGTGGTTGGATTATTAGTTTAGTGGATATTATTACGCGCTCTGCTACTGCTATTATGCCGAAAGAGTCTTATGAAGGTGGTTCAATGCCTGTACAGACCGATTCAGACCAGATCACTCAACCGGTGTTAAAACGTGGTGCATCTGATTTCGATAGTAGTTTTGATAGTAGTGGCGGTGTAGCTTATTCACCTGATCAGGATGGATCAAATAATCCGCAGGGAGAAAGTGTTTTGGCTGCCGTAGCTAGTGGTTTTGCTGGATTGTTTGCTTGGAATAAAGCAAATAGTTCAAATGATCATGTAAGTAGAAAGCCCAAAACCTTGCAGGAATATCAAGAGCCTATATTGGACCCGTTAGATGACGTTGTTTCTCAGAGTGCGCCTAATCTGTCAGAAAATACAGCGCCTGTATTAGGTGTGCCAGACTATATTTCAAATTCAGGTCATACAGATTTTCATGTTGAGATTGAGTCCTTTGAAGAAGAGGATGTAAAAGTAGCAGGCTTAAATGATGTTATTACCGCTAAGAAAAACCCCGCTGCTATTGCGCCTAAACAAGTGCAGCCGCCGGTACAACAAGATGCAGTAATGGCGGTTGACACGAAAATAGCCGTGCCGACTAAAAAACGCGTGCCTAAACCGGCTAAAACAGGAATCTCTTTAAGTAAAGCGATTACACTACCGCCAATAGATTTGTTAAATGCTGCTCCAACCAATCAAGGCAAGTTTTCAAAAGCAGAGTTGGAAGCACACGCCCGCAATATTATAGAAACTCTAGAAAGCTTTAAAATAGCGGGTGTACAGATAGATAGTTATTATCCCGGTCCGATTATTACGCGTTTTGAAATATTGTTGCCTCCGGGTGTTAAGGCTAGCCGTATTACGGGTTTGTCTCAAGATATGGCGCGTAGTATGCGTGTTCCAAGTATTCGTGTGGTAGAAGTGATACCGGGTAAAACAACGATCGGTATCGAAGTGCCTAATTCAAATCGTGAACTAGTCGCGATAACCGAAATCATCGCATCACCATTGTTTAAGCAGTCAAAGTCACCTTTAACCATGGCGTTAGGTAAAACCATTGAGGGTAATCCAGCTGTGGCTGATTTGGCAAAAATGCCCCACTTATTAATTGCAGGTACTACAGGTTCAGGTAAGTCGGTGGGTGTTAACGCGATGCTTATAAGCTTGTTGTATAAATCAACGCCTGATGAAGTTAAGCTAATTTTAATTGATCCAAAAATGCTCGAACTAAGTATTTATGAAGCGGTTCCGCACTTATTAACACCAGTTGTTACCGATATGAAAGATGCATCTAATGCATTACGTTGGGCAGTGGGTGAAATGGAGCGTCGTTACGCGCTGATGTCTCATTTAAAAGTTCGCGGTATTGCCGGTTATAATGAAAAGGTGAAAGAGGCAATTGCCAAGGGTGACCCTATTATTAACCCAACCTTTGATCCAACACAGCATGTAGATGTGCGTCCTGAAATATTAGAGCCTCTCCCTTTTATTGTAATCGTGATTGACGAATTTGCTGATATGATTATGGTTGTGGGTAAAAAAGTTGAAGAGTTAATTGCCCGTTTAGCCCAGAAGGCACGTGCTGCGGGTATCCATCTTATTTTAGCTACTCAGCGTCCGTCCGTGGATGTAATTACCGGCTTAATTAAAGCAAATATACCGACACGTATTGCTTTTCAGGTTTCAACAAAAATTGATTCACGCACTATTTTAGATCAAGGCGGTGCAGAAACCTTGCTAGGTCATGGTGATATGTTGTACCTCCCGCCCGGTACAGGTATGCCTCAGCGTGTTCACGGTGCATTTGTGGCTGACCAAGAGGTTGAAGATGTGGTTAATTATTTAAAGCTTCAAGGGGAACCTGAATATATAACTGATGTCGTAGAAGATACGGGGTCATCTGATGCAATACCAGGTTTAGAACCCCTTGCTGATTCAGAAACCGATGCGCTGTATGATCAAGCCGTCGCTATTGTTACTGAATCTCGCAGGGCTTCTATTTCTTACGTACAGCGTCGTTTAAAGGTTGGATATAACCGTGCGGCATCGATGATCGAAGATATGGAAATGGCGGGTGTGGTGAGTGCGGTTCAATCAAATGGAACGCGTGAAGTTTTAGCCCCTGAGCCAGTTAAAGACTAAGTTTAACCACTTAGTTATTAGCGCTTTACAGAGTAGATACTATGAAAAAAGCAGGATTATTATTAACCGCATCTTTTACCTTATTGGGTGCTTTTGCATCGGTAGGTTCGAACGTAGCAACTGCTGCTGCCCCTGATGCGGCTCGTGAAAGACTTAATGACTTTTTTACTAAAGTGAGTACCTTAAAGGGCAGCTTTAGCCAGCAAGTATTTAGTAAAAAGAATAAAATGATTCAAAGCTCTACTGGTCAAATATTTTTAAATCGACCGGGTAAATTTCGCTGGGTTTATAAAACACCGGAGCCACAAGTTATTGTCAGTGACGGAAAAAACATTTGGATTTATGATGAAGACTTAGAGCAAGTCACCATAAAGCCCATGAGCAGTGCTATTTCAAGTGCACCAATAGCTTTGCTGACGCGTAAACAGTCACCTGATGCTCAATTTCATGTTAAGCCAATGTCACTTAAAGTTGCGGGCTTAGACTGGTTTCAGCTTACGCCGCGTAAGAAAAGTAAAGATTTTAAGTTTATCGAGATTGGTCTTGATGCTAGTGGTTTGCGTCAGATGATTATGCATGATCAGTTAGGTCAACGCACCGTGATACAACTTAATGCAAAAAAGAACGTGCCCATTAGCGGAAGTACTTTTTTCTTTAATATACCTGCAGGTGTTGATGTGATCGGTAAAGCGATATAAAGTGCCGTTGAAGATTCACTTTGAAAGCGGCTTTTAAGTCGCTTTTTTTTTATGCAGAAAATACCTTATTTTAATAACTTAGTTTGATACTTTATGTCTGAATTTAATCTAATAAAAAGGTATTTCACTTGGAATAGTAGATCAGCCAATATTGTAAAAGGAGTTGGCGATGATGCCGCTGTACTTGATATATCAAGTGATAAAAGTTTAGTAACTTCCGTTGATACATCAATTGCTGGGGTGCATTTTCCTCTGGGTACACCTGCTTTTGATGTAGGGCGTAAATCATTAGCGGTAAATTTAAGTGATATTGCAGCCATGGGGGCTACCCCAAAATGGTTTACTTTAGCGTTAACGTTGCCTTCTATTGATAAGCCAGAAAATATTGAATGGCTGGAGGGTTTTAGCCAAGGACTTAAGCAACAAGCTGAACAATCAGGTTGTGATTTGATTGGTGGCGATACGACTCAGGGGAATTTAAGTATCACAATTCAAATCATGGGGGTTGTTGATAAAGGCACTGCTTTGTTGCGTAGTGGTGCAAGTGTTGGAGACTTAATCTATGTTACAGGTACCTTAGGTGATGCTGCTGTGGGTTTGGCTACAATTATAAATGGTTTGAAAATGGAGAGTTTGGCGGATGTGGATTATTGTCAGAAGCGTTTAAATACACCGACAGCTAGAATACTTGAAGGGCAATTTATTAAACAGTTTGCAACATCATGTATCGATATTTCAGATGGATTTTTACAAGATTTGGGGCATATTTTAAAAGCCTCTCAAGTTGGAGCTTGTATTAATACTCAGAAAATACCGTTCTCAAATGCATTATCTAGTATGAGCAAAAGTGTGGCAATTCAGGCGGCATTATCAGGAGGGGATGATTACGAATTACTCTTCACTGTTCCGAAATCATCTAATGCTGAGTTTTTAAAAATAGCGAGTTTTAAAACAAGCTGCGTTGGTGAAATCAATACTAGTTTAAACACAATTACCGATGAAAAGGGCGACCTATTAAACGCAGCAGGCTATAATCATTTTAATGTCTAAAAATCCCATTATTCATGACTTAAATAAAACGGTATTAACCACGCCTGTGCATTTTCTCGCGTTTGGTTTTGGCAGTGGTCTTGCACCCTTTGCCCCGGGTACCTTTGGTACACTGATGGCAGTGCCTCTTTATTTATTGTTGAGCCAGTTACCCTTGCTAGGTTATTTAATTATTACCTTGTTTATCTCTATCGTTGGGGTTTGGATTTGTGGAAAGTCTTCTGAAAAGCTTGGTGTGCATGATCATTCAGGTATTGTATGGGATGAGTTTGCAGGCTTTTTAATTACGATGATAATGGCGCCTTCTGGCTGGTTCTGGATAGTAATGGGCTTTGCTTTATTTCGCTTATTTGATATTTGGAAGCCGTGGCCCATTTCATTGTTAGATAAAAAAGTTAAAGGTGGTTTCGGTATTATGGTTGATGATATTTTAGCCGGTGTTTTTGCTTTGTTTTGTTTACAGCTTCTGAATTATAGTGAAGTATTCAGTTATTTTAATAGTGGCTTAAATTAATGACTAATAAAATTCTTTATTCAGTCATCGAATCACGTACGCACCCTTACTTAACACCGTTATACAATAGCTTAGGGATTGATGAGCTGTGTTTTAAGCAGATGCGGAAGTTGATTAGTAAAATAAAAAAAGTTCAACCAGATTATATTTCTGTAGAGTTTTTTTATGGTTTTGGTAATAACTATGCTGGTGTAAATATAAGCAACCTCGATGTTATGCTTTATTCCTTACAACGTTACGCACCTGCTACAAAAGTAATTGTCTTTGTGGCAAAGGATCAGCGCCAATATGTTGATAAGCTTAATGATATATTGCCATTACATGCAGTTTTAACACTGCCTGTTGATCAGGCTGAACTAATCGCAGTATTAAAAAGGGAAATATTGCCTTAGTGCAACATTGCACGATACAATCAAATCCTATAAAAAGTTAATGTTGGCGCTTGATAGATTGTTAGAAAGCCCCATAATTAGCTGTAATCTCAATCTAAAATTTAAGTGGAGTACATCAATAATGCCTTGGAATGAACCAGGTGGTAACGATAAAGACCCGTGGGGTAAAAAATCAAATAATAGCTCCAAAGGAAGTGGTGGCTCTGATATTGAAGATATCACCCGTAAAATGAACGAAAAACTTGGTGGTCTATTTGGTAATAAAAAGTCTGGTGATGATTCTAACGGAGGACCTAATTTAGCTTCACTCGGTGTGATCGCACTTATCGCATTTTTAGGCTGGCTAGCGACAGGTTTTTATCAAGTTGATTCTGCACAACGTGGGGTTGAATTTCGATTTGGTGCTTACACCCAAACAACAAAACCAGGCTTACATTGGAAGTTTCCTTACCCGATTGATTCGGTTGAACTGGTTGATATTGACAAAAGTAGAACCGCAGATGATCAAACTCATATGCTGACAAAAGACGAAAATATTGTCGATGTTGGTATTTCTGCGCAATACCGTATTAAAGATCCAGAAGATTATTTGTTTAATATTTATTTAGCTGACTATGAGCGCAACCAAACCGTGGGAACTTTATTTCAGGTGATGCGTAGTGCGGTGCGTGAGATTGTGGGTCGTAATACCATGGATTCAATTCTTATTGAAAATCGTCAGTCTATTGCTCCTGAAACCCAGCAAGTGATGCAAAAAGTGTTGGATGAATACAAGTCTGGCTTAGAAGTGATTAAAGTTAACTTAATTCATGCTAAACCACCGCAACAAGTAAAAGATGCCTTTGATGATGCTATCCGTGCTCGAGAAGATCGCGATAAGTTTAAAAATGAAGCAGAAACCTATGCTAAGAAAGTTGTACCTGTAGCAGAAGGTAAAGCCTCTCGTTTAAACGAAGATGCATTGGCGTATAAAAGCAAAATTGTCTCTCAAGCAGAAGGTGACGCATCACGCTTTAGTCAGTTAGTAACGGAATATAACAAAGCACCTGAAGTAACCCGTAAACGACTTTACTTAGAAACTATGGAAGAAGTCTATGCTAATACCAAAAAAGTAATGGTAGATACAAAGTCTGGTAATAATATGTTGTATCTACCGCTTAATGAATTACAAAGTGGTGGCTCATCAATAAACAAAAGCAACAGTAGTTTTAACCCAGCCGTAGCGGGTGGAATGCAACAACAGCGCATACAGCGAAAAACCACACGTGATGGTGTCAGGAATAGCACCAGAGAAGGGAGACGTTAAAAATGAAAAATATAGCTTTTATTGTTATCGCGTTGATTGCTTTTATTCTAGCAACAGCAACTTATACGGTTGATGAGCGTGAAACAGCGATTAAATTTCGCTTTAAAGAAATTGTTGAAACGGATATTAAACCCGGTCTACACTTTAAAATGCCATTTGTGAATACCATTGAGAAATTTTCAACCTTAGTTCTTACGCTTGATGCCCAGCCAGATCGTTTTCTAACTTCTGAGAAAAAAGACGTTAAAGTAGACTTCTTTGTAAAATGGAAAATTGCTAATGTACGAACCTTTTACAATGCACTTGGTGGTGATCTAACGCGAGCTCAAAACCGGTTAGAAAGTATTATTAAAGACGGTTTAAGGAATGAGTTTAGTACCCGTACAATACAGGAAGCTGTATCAGGGGAGCGTGGCGAAATAATGACTGCATTACGTTCAAAGGCAGCCAGTGCAGTTGAGCAATTAGGCATTAAAATTATCGATGCTAGAGTTAGTCAGATTGACTTTACTGAATCAATTAGTGACTCGGTATACGAGCGTATGCGTTCTGAGCGTCAGCGTGTTGCACAGGATTTTCGTTCACGAGGCCAGGCAGAAGGTGAAAAAATACGTGCGGTAGCGGATAGAGAAGCGATTATCATTGAAGCTGATGCCTACCGCGATGCAGAAAAAATTCGTGGTGAAGGTGATGCAAAGTCAGCGGAGGTGTATGCCAGTGCTTATAAAAGTAATGCCGAATTTTATGATTTTTATCGTAGTTTAAGTGCTTATAGAAAGTCACTAGGTAATGGTGGTGGCGATATTATGGTACTTGAGCCTGATGCTGAATTTTTCCGTCATTTCAAAGGAAAAACATTAACCCCCGCTGTTACTGTTCCAAGTACTTTTTAACGGTTTTCGGATTAAAAATACGTCGATGAATTGGCATGACTTATTCAATGCAATAGCATTATTACTGATTTTTGAAGGCTTACTGCCTTTTGCAAGCCCTACAAGTATTAAGAAAGTGTATAAAACAATGGTAGAAACGCCTGAAAGTTCCTTGCGTCTAATGGGTTTGGCAAGTATCGTTGCAGGTCTTGTGTTACTTTATATTGTTTAAATATTTCATGATAAAAGTTATTTTACAGACACGTCAAAGCAGGCTTAATAACGCTAGCTTGACTACATTTTGGTCTAGCAAGCAATGAATACATGGTTACTGCCTGCCGGAATCAATGAATCCTTACCTGATGAAGCTGAAAAGTTAGAGGCATTACGTCGTCATATCGTAGATTTATATGCAACTTGGGGGTATCGACTTGTTATGCCTCCTCTGGTTGAATATATGGAATCGCTAAAGGCTGGCATGGGAACACAGCTAGACCTTCAAACCTTCAAAATAACCGATCAAGAAAATGGTCGAATGATGGGTATTCGTGCTGATATTACCCCACAAGTCGCTCGTATTGATGCACATCGTCTATCGTATGAAGATTCTAACAACAATGAAGCAGAAAAAAGAATCATAAACCGCCTCTGTTATATGGGTACCGTGTTACGTACGCGCTCAGACGAACAAGGCGGGTCTCGATCTCCAGTACAGGTCGGAGCTGAGTTATTTGGGCACGCTGGTATTGAAAGCGATAGTGAAATAATTTCACTCATGCTAGAAACCCTTGATAGCCTTGATATTAAAGATCTTGTACTTGATTTGGGTCATGTTGGTCTAGCGAGTGGCTTAGTTGACTATGCACAGTTGAATGATACACAGAGAAGTTATTATTTCGATATGTTATCGCGTAAGTCCATTCCAGAAATTGAAACATGGATTTCTCAGTCAGATTTTTCATCGACTGCAAGCGATATGTTATTGGCATTACCAATGCTTAATGGTTCTCCAGAAATTATCGAACATGCTAAAAACAGCCTTAAAAACGCCGGAAATGTCGTCCTTGATGCCTTGGATCATCTACACAAAATATGCAGGTTGTTAAGCATCAAGTATCCGGAATTAACCTTGCACATTGATCTTGCAGAAATGCGTGGCTATGCCTATCACACGGGTATTATGTATACCGTTTACCAAACAGGACGAGCAGGCTCTATCGCACAAGGTGGTCGCTATGACGGGATTGGTAAGGCTTTCGGTAATAGTCGACCTGCGATTGGTTTTAGTAGTGATTTACGTACATTAGCCAATTTGTCGTTTGGCACTACTCAGCTAATTAATTCATTAGGTGTGACTGGCATTCTTATACCCAATATAGAGGATCTAACCTTAGAGCAACACGTCACTGACTTACGCGCGCAAGGTGAACAAGTGATTCGTTATTTAGGGTGTAGCAATACAGGTAAGTTAACAGCAGAAGAATTGAAAGGCCACGGTTGTAATAGAGTGTTACATAAGCAAAATGATGTTTGGGTGGTAAAGTCAGCTTAAGGAAGGAATGAGAAGATGGGAAAGAATGTAGTCGTACTCGGTACACAGTGGGGAGATGAAGGTAAAGGCAAGATTGTTGATCTTCTCACCGAAGAAGCCTCTGCAGTGGTTCGTTTCCAAGGGGGGCATAACGCTGGCCATACCTTAGTTATTGATGGTAAAAAAACGGTTTTACATCTAATTCCCTCTGGCGTACTACGTGATGGCGTAGATTGCATTATCGGAAATGGCGTGGTGTTGGCGCCAGATGCACTTCTTGACGAACTAGAAATGTTAGAAAGAGAAGGTGTTCCCGCTTCTGAGCGTCTAAAGCTTTCAGAGGCCTGTCAACTTATCCTGCCTTACCATGTCGCACTTGATATGGCGCGCGAAGTAGCACGGGGTAATAAAGCCATCGGCACAACGGGTCGTGGTATTGGACCTGCATATGAAGATAAAATTTCCCGTCGCGGATTACGTCTGGGTGATTTATTAAATACAGAACGTTTTACCGAAAAATTAAAAGAGGTCATGGAATACCATAACTTCATGCTTAAAAACTATTTTAACGCTGAAGAAGTTAGTTATGAAAAAGTCCTATCTGAAAGTCTGGTAATGGCAGAAAAATTACGTCCGATGATTATCGACGTGCCAAATACTCTGCATAAGTTACGCAAGGCGGGTAAAAATATCATGTTTGAGGGTGCTCAGGGAACCTTGCTGGATATTGATCACGGTACCTACCCCTATGTAACTTCATCAAGCACCACAGCAGGTGGAGCAAGTACAGGTTCTGGCGTAGGGCCAAAAAACTTAGATTATATACTCGGTATTACAAAAGCTTACACAACAAGAGTAGGTTCAGGACCTTTTCCCACAGAGTTATTTGATGATATTGGTTCGCATATAGCTGAAGTAGGGCATGAACAAGGTGCAACCACAGGCCGTGATCGACGTTGTGGCTGGCTTGATGCTGTAGCGCTACGTCGCTCTATGCAAATTAACAGTATCACTGGGATTTGTGTGACTAAGTTAGATGTTTTAGACAAGGTGGAAACAATCAAAATCTGTGTTGCCTATGATCTTGATGGCAAAAGAATGAAAGTTCCACCGATTAACACCACAGACTTCGCACGCTGTACACCTATCTATGAAGAGCATGAAGGTTGGATGACAAATACCTTCGGGGTAACTCAATACAATGACCTTCCTGAAAAGGCAAAAAATTATTTAAAGCGCATGGAAGAGTTACTCGAAACACCGGCAGATATTATATCAACGGGGCCGGACCGCGACCATACGATGATTCTACGTAATCCTTATGATGCTTGAATCTAGGAAAAGGGCTAATGCGCCTCGATAAACTCTTATCACAGGCAACCGTTTTTACACGTTCGCAAGCAAAAATTCATATTAAAAAAGGTAAAGTCAAAGTTGATGGGGATGTTGTTAAAAACCCTGCACAACACATTTCCGATAATGCTAATGTTGAATATATGGGCGTTTCCATTAGCAAGCCTAAATTGCGTTATATTATGTTGAATAAACCCGCAGGGGTAGTTTGCGCGAATAAAGATAAAGATCACCCTACTGTTTTTGACTCACTTTTTGTACCCAATGTTGAATCACTTCATGTAGCAGGACGATTAGATATTGATACCACGGGGTTAGTTTTATTAACCGATGATGGTCAATGGTTGCATCAAATTACATCCCCCAAACATAATCATAGAAAAGTTTATCAAGTAGATTTAGATACCGATATTACTGAAAAGCAAATTCGTATTTTAAGTGAGGGTGTACAACTAAAAGCAGAGAAAGAACGCAGTAAACCAGCGCAGATTGAGGTTATTAATAAAACAAAAATTCGCATCGCAATTTCAGAAGGAAAATATCATCAAGTTAAACGTATGATGGCTGCGGTGGGCAATCATGTCATAAAATTACACCGTGAAAAAGTTGCGAATATTATGCTAGATGATACTTTAGCGGAAGGGCAGTGGCGTGATTTGGATGCCTTGGAAATTAAACTTTAATTTTCACTACTTTTTTCTTTCATACAAAATTGTTAGAGTCGTTATGATACTTTCTTTTTAGGTCAACTCTTCAGCAAGAAAATCAATCAATAGTCTAACTCTTCGTGTTAAGTTTCTACTCAGTGGATAGAGTGCTGAAATAGAAATGGCAGGTAAGTAGTAATCCTCAAGCAGGAGGCATAACTCGTTTTTTTCAAGATGATGTTTGAACATGATGCTAGGGCCAAAGCAAACTCCCAGCCCTTCAAGCGCAGCATTGAGAATATATTGACCATCATTACAGCTTAAGCTACCTTGTGCATTGACAGCAATTGTTTCACCGTTGGGTAAGCGAAAAGGCCACTGTCGATTGAGTTGTGAGGCGCTGTACATTAAACAGTTATGCTGGGTAAGTTCCTTTGGCTCACTAGGTATGCCATATTGTTTAATATATTTTGGAGAGGCCACTACTTGAAACACACAATGAGTTAGCTTGCGACACATCATGGTTGAATCTTCTAGCTCACCTATCCTCAAGGCTAAATCTATACTCTCTTCAACCAAGTCTACATTGCTTCCACTGGTAATAATGTCTAGTTCAATGTCTGGGTACGCTTGCTGAAATCTTATCAGTACCGATCCCATTTCAGACATTATAAAACTTT
>Ga0256839_1000862_pt1 | contig 38663 bp, 34 predicted proteins | sample 354166metaG_FD_185968 | JGI IMG/M metagenome (GOLD analysis project Ga0256839, IMG submission 185968) | Hydrothermal vent microbial communities from Mid Atlantic Ridge, Atlantic Ocean - 354-166 | ecosystem: Environmental > Aquatic > Marine > Hydrothermal vents | place: Atlantic Ocean: Mid...
ACTACAGCGGCGCTCCGCCGCCTTGCTGCGTGTCCGCACGCGGCGGCTGAACATGACATATATTGTTGCCGGGTTAATAACCCGGCAACAATATATATCGTGTTCAGCGTTTCAGGCAGGCGCTGGATCAAGGCGCGGCACGCAGGGAATGGCCTGGCCCTTGCCAATTAATTATTCCAGGCCCAGCTTCTTCATGCGGTAGCGCAGGGCGCCGAAACTGATGCCCAGCAATCTGGCTGCAGCGGTTTTGTTGTTGCGGGTCTGGGCCAGCGCCTTGAGTATGGTTTCCTTCTCCACATGGCCCAGGTAGGGTTCCAAGGGAAGCGGTGTGGCTGCCTGGCCGGGCTCACTGGTCCCGGGGCCGGCCGGCAATTGCAGGTCTGCTGCCGTGATGCACTGGTTTTCGCACAGGGTCATGGCCCGCTCCAGGATGTTCTCCAGTTCGCGGACATTGCCGGGGAAATCATAGGCCTGTAATGCCTCGAGCGCTTCCGGTGCAAGGGTTGGCTGGTCGGCGCCGTTGCCTGCCGTGAGCCGCGACAGGATATGTTCCACGAGGGCCGGAATGTCCTCACGCCGCTCCCGCAGGGCGGGCAGGTGCAGCTCGATGACATTGATGCGGTAGAAGAGATCCTGGCGGAAGCTGCCCTGCCTCACCAGGGCGGCGAGATCCTTGTGGGTGGCGCTCACGATGCGTACATCCACGGGTTTTTCGCGCTGTTCGCCAATGGGGCGGATGGCCTTCTCCTGGATGGCGCGCAGCAGCTTGACCTGCATGTGCAGGGGCAGGTCGGCCACCTCGTCGAGAAACAGGGTGCCGCCGTCGGCGGCCTGGAACAGGCCCTCCTTGTGGGTGGAGGCGCCGGTGAAGCTGCCCTTGCGGTGGCCGAAGAACTCGCTTTCCATGAGTTCCTCGGGGATGGCGCCGCAATTGACGGGGATGAAAGGCTTGTCGCTGCGCGGTCCCAGTTCATGGATGAGCCGCGCGGCCAGTTCCTTGCCGGTGCCCGATTCCCCGCTGATATAGACCGGTGCCTGGCTGCGGGCGAGCTTGGCGATTTTGCGCCGCACGGTATCCATGGCGGGTGACTCGCCCAGCAGTTGCAGGTCGCAGTGGTTTTCGTCCTGCCGGCGGTCCGGGTGGTTCAGGTTCAGGGCCGTCGTGACCAGGTTGCGCAGCATCTGCAGGTCCACCGGCTTGGAGACGAAGTCGAAGGCGCCGGCCTTGAGGGCGCTGACAGCGGATTCCATGTTGCCATGGGCGGTCAGCACTGCGGTGGGCAGTCTGCTGTGATGACGCTGGATGTGCTCCACCAGCTCGATGCCGTTGCCGTCGGGCAGCTTCATGTCGGTGAGGCAGAGGTCGAAGGTTTGCCGGGCGAGCAGTGCCCGTGCCTCTGCGAGGCTGCCGGCGGTGTCGGCATCGATTGCCATGCGGGCCAGGGTGAGTGCCAGCAGTTCCAGAATGTCGGGTTCGTCGTCGACGAGCAGTGCGCGAGGTTTGACGTCCATCTCAGGCCACCTGTCTCCTGCGGGGGTCGGCAAAGGTGATGCGGAAGCGGCTCCTGCCGTCCTGCTTCAGATAATGAAGCCGTGCCTGGTTGCTCTCGCAGAGTTCGCGGGCGATGTAGAGGCCGAGCCCCGTACCCTGCTCGGTGGTGGTGAAAAAGGGCTCGAAGATATGTTCGGCCACCTCGGGCGCGATGCCCGGCCCGTCGTCGATGATGTCGAGATAGGGTGTGCCGAAGTCCTTGTCCAGGCCGCCGCGGATTTCCAGGCTGGGCGGGGCGTCTCTGCCGCCATGCTGGATGGCATTGTGGCAGAGGTTCCAGAGCACCTGGTGCAGCTGGCTGGCATCGGCGCGGACCCGGGTGTGAGGGGGGTGGATATCGAGCCGCATGCAATGCGGCGCGAGACGCTCGCCGAGACAGAATTCGCCGCGGAACTGTTCCAGCCAGGGCAGCAGGTACAGGTCTTCCGGGTGGCTTCTGCCCTGGCGGCTGAGTTGCATGATGTTCTCGATGATGGTGTTCACCCGCCGCGAGTGGTCCTGAATGATCTCGGTGAGGCGCCGGTCGGACGGGTCGAGGTGAGGCGACTCCGCCAGCAGCTGGCCGGCGTGGCTGATGGCGCCCAGGGGGTTGCGCACCTCATGGGCGATGCTTGCGGTGAGCCGGCCGAGGGAGGCCAGTTTCATCTGCTGCGCCTGCTGGACCGTCGCGGCGGTATCTTCGAGGAAGATCAGGACGCCCGAGCCGGGGCCGGCGCCCAGGCGGGCAAAACGGGGCTGGACGGCGGTATCCGCCCCGATGGTGCGAGGGCCGCCCCGCTCTGTCTCTGGCCCATCACCCGCCGATTCCTCCAGCCAGCGATGCAGCTCGCGACCCAGATCCGGGACGGCCGTGGCAAGAGACTGGCCTCTTTTCAGTTCAGGACAGTCCAGGAGCCGGCAGGCGGACTGGTTGGCGAGACGGATCCTGCCCTGGCTGTCGACCACGACGATGCCGGTCTGCATGCGCTGGATGACGTATTCCGTCAGCTGGGCCATGTTGGCCAGGTCCACGCCGCGTCGGGCCGCCAGGGCCTCGCTTGCGCGCAGGCGCCTTGCCAGGCCATGGGCAAGAATGGCGGTGGCGAAGAAGGCCGCCCCCAGCAGGCCTGCCTGGGTATAGCCGGGCTCCAGGTCGCCGGCCAGCCTGTTGTGGATCTGCTCCGCCAGGACCGCCAGGGTGGCGATGGCGGCGAACAGGCGTGCCGTCCTGCCTTCCATGAGCAGGCTGCCCCCGGCGATGGCCAGCACCAGCAGCATGCCCAGCCCGCTCTTGACGCCGCCACTGGCGGACATCAGCAGGGTCATCACCGCGATGTCCAGCATCACCTGGAGGTAGACCTGGGCGTTGAAGGGCAGCAGGCGCCAGTGGATGGTTGCAGCGGAGAGCAGTCCCAGGACCAGGTAGACGACGAGCGTGTCCCGGAACAGATCGGGATGATGGCTGCCCAGGGGGGGCGGGGGGGTTCCGTCGGCGGCGAGGAAAAAAAACAGGCCCGCCAGCAGCAGGCGGCAATAATTGAGAAAACGCAACTGCCTCCAGGCCAGCGGCGATGCGTCACCCCCGCAGGGGGGGTGGGCGGCCTGCCCAAGGGTGGTGTCACGTTCCAGGTTCACGGGGATGGTCTGCTCACTTGTCCGGGAATGCCTCAATGGGTACATCGGACGATGCGCGTTTCGGTTTAACAGGCTGTCCAAGAACCTCCCGCAGAGTGGGCAATGAACAATACTAAGACAATCGATAGTAAAGAGACCTTCAGCGGGTGGCTGGGCGGTCAGCCGCAAGGCGCGGCGGCGCCGCCATAGCGCGCCTATGACAAGCCGCCGCAACACCGCGAATGGCCGCCCGACCGCCCGCCCGGAGGGAGCGGCCCAGGCGTCCCGGCTCGGCGTTGCGACCCTTGGAAAGGGCCAGCCATTCCCTGCGTGCCGCGCCTTGATCCAGCGCCTGCCTGAAACGCTGAACACGATTATTGTTGCCGGGTTAATAAAAAAGGGCGGATCCGATGATCCGCCCTCTCATACGGCCTTGATCCTGGGGGATCAGTTGCCGAGCCGGATGATACGGCCGTTGACGGGCTGCACAGGCCGCGCATTGTTGGGATAGAGCACCCGGAACCGGGCGATCTGCTCCGCGGATGCCTCTACCGGGGCTGCCAGCACCATCCAGTGGACACCCTCGGTGCAGGGGGGCGTGGTCAGCGAGCCCGAGTAGTTGAAATACGTCAGGTCGCGGGGCAGCAGATCGCTGACGTTGATGCTTTCTTCCTCGACCGTGACGGTCTTGCCGGCTTCCTCCGGCATGTGGGCCCAGAGCTGCTCCAGCAGGGCACTGGCCTTGCCTTCCTTGATCATGACACCGATGACGCCGAGCTGTCCGTCATCGGCCTTGTGGACCAGATGGGCAACCATGGGGTAGGCCTTTCCGCCGATGGTGTGCTCGCTGGGGCTGTGGAAGTGGAATTGCAGCAGATTGAAGCGCTTGCTCCCCACGTTGATGAAGCTCCCTGCCTGATAGTTGACCTGGATGGCGTGGCCGTTGTTGACCACGTTGAGGACCGTATCCTGGTAATTGATCTCGATGGCCGGCAGGGAAGTGATCACTGCGGCGGAGATATCGATGGGGGACTGGCTGCGTCCCGACTTGCAGGTGGCGAATTCCGCCTTCAGGTCGCCCCAGTAATGGGGGGCGCCGGCGCCTTCATAGCCCCAATGGACGGCGGCATGGTGGGCGGCCTTCTTTTCGTGATGCCCCATTTTCTTGCCCATCTTGTCTTTGGCATGACCCATGGGTGTCTTTTCCATTTTCATGCTATCTGCGTGATGGCCATTTGCAGTGGCCATCTTGCCTGCAGGATCGGTGGCTTCATGGGGCTCTGGTTGGGTTTCGGCTGCGTGTTCCTCTTCGGCAGTGGCCATCTTGCCTGCAGGATCGGTGGCTTCATGGGGCTCTGGTTGGGTTTCGGCTGCGTGTTCCTCTTCGGCAGTGGCCATCTTGCCTGCAGGCGCGGCGGCTTCATGGGCCTCCGGCTGGTTTTCCGCTTCGTGTTTCTCTTCGGCCGCGGTCGTTGCCGGCGGATGGGCCGCTTCTGCCGCTGCGGGCGCAGGTTCTGCCGCAGGGGCTGCCTTTTCTGCAGCGACGGTCGGGGATGGTTTGACGCCCAGGATTTCCAGGCGCTGGGCATCTTCGGATGCCAGGGCCATGCCTGCGGAAAAAAGCGCCAGAGGCAGAAGGGTCAGGGTATACATGCTCGTTTTCAGGAAACGCATAGTTCCTCCTTGTTCTTATATGTCTCTATGACGTTGATGCAAGAAGACGTTGATGCAAGAAAACTGGGGGGCGGCAAGGCCGTTTGTCGGGAAATCCGGCGATGAACCGGCATGATATGCCATGCCCGGTTTGTGGTGTGGTTTGCACCACGGGCATGAAGTCTCCCTCCCCAGCTTTCTTATTGTGCCATAAAAAACGGTTTCTTGGCTTGCCTTGAAACCGGGTGCGCAAGGCGGCCCGGGCTAGTCCAGGCCGGCGCCGGAACGAGGGCTCAGTTCAGGCGATTGAGCCCGTTGAGCGCGGCCACGCGGTAGGCCTCGGCCATGGTGGGATAGTTGAAGGTGGTGTCGATGAAGTAGCGCAGTGAATTGCCGCTTCCCGGCTGGGACATGACGACCTGGCCGATGTGAATGATTTCCGAGGCCTGGTGACCGAAGCAGTGGATTCCCAGGATCTCCAGGGTCTCGCGGTGGAACAGCAGCTTCAGCATGCCGGTGGTCTGACCGGCGATCTGGGCCCGGGCGAGATGGCGGAACAGGGAATGGCCCATCTCGTAGGGGATTTTCTCCGCGGTCAGTTCCCGCTCCGTCTTGCCGATGGAGCTGATTTCGGGGAGGGTATAGATGCCCGTGGGGATGTTCTCCACGAGATGGAATTCGCAGGTTCCGCAGAGCAGGTGAGTGGCGGCGAATCGCCCCTGATCATAGGCGGCGCTGGCAAGGCTTGGGTGCCCTGCCAGGTCGCCGACGGCATAGATATGGGGCAGTGAGGACTGGTAACGGGCATTGACACGGATATTGCCTCGCCGGTCGGTCTCGATGCCGATGGTTTCCAGCCCCATGTCGTCGGAGTTGCCCTGCCGCCCCTGGGCCCATAGAAGATAGTCGCTGACAACCTGCTTGTTGGAGCGCAGATGGAGAATGACCTTGTCGGGGAGGAGTTCCGCTTTTTCGTATTCTTCATTGTGGCGAATAATGACGCCCTGTTCGCGCAGATGGTAGCTGAGGGCGTCGATGATTTCGTCGTCGAGGAAGGTCAGGAGCTGGTTGCGCGTATTGATGAGGGTAACTTTGATGCCAAGATTGCGGAAGATGGACGCATATTCGCAACCGATCACGCCGGCGCCGTAGATGGTGATGGAGCGGGGGGTGTCTTCGAGCGCCAATACTTTGTCACTGTCCAGGATGCGGGGGTGACTGAAATCGATGTCCGGTGGATGGTAGGGACGCGACCCCGTGGCGAGAATGAAGGCCCGGGCCGACAGGCATTGCCTGCCCGCCTGCGGCGAGGAGACCTCGATGGTGTGTCTGTCGAGGAAACGGGCGCGCCCGTGGATCACATCGACCCGGTTGCGGTCATAGAATCCCTGGCGCATGACGACCTGGCGCTGGATCACTGAGCGCGCCGAACGGAGCAGTTCGGGGAAGGGCGGGCGGCGGCTGATGTTGCATTCCACCAGCCGTTGCACTGCCTGGCGCAGGGCCTTGCTGGGAATGGTGGCGCGGTGGGTGCAGTTGCCGCCGACCTCCGGCGCTTCCTCCACCACGGCCACCCGCTTGCCGGCCTTGGCCAGTTTCATGGCGGCGCCCTCGCCACCGGGGCCGCTGCCGATGACGATGGCATCGTAGGAAACAGACATGGCGTCATCTTACCCTTCCGTCCAGTGGCCGGGCAATCAAACGCAACGTCAAGCACGACATGGAACACAGCTGGCAGGTAGGGCGGGCAGGCGCGGCAGGGTCAGGCGCAATAGACCCGGATCTGATCGCGGCCGTTGTGCTTGGCGCTGTAGAGGGCGCGGTCGGCCTTGCGCAACAGGTCGTAGGCGCCATGCACATCCTCGATATCGTCCAGGGCCGCGATACCGATGGACGCGGTAATGGTGAAGGCGCCATGGGTGTCGGTATTGAGAGGCGTCTGGCGCAGGGCTTCCAGCATCCGGTTGCAGACGACGGCTGCTCCCTTGGCATCGGTCCCCGGCAGGATGGCGACGAACTCCTCGCCGCCATAGCGGGCGACGATGTCGCTGTGACGGGTGTGCTCCTGGATGATCTGGGCACAGTGAATCAATGCCCGGTCGCCGATGTCGTGGCCGTAGCGGTCGTTGATCTGCTTGAAGTGGTCGAGATCGATGAAGATGACCGAAAGCGGGAAATCGTTTTCCTTCGCCAGCTGGAATTCGGCGGCCAGCATCTGATCCAGATAGGCCCGGTTGTAGAGCCCGGTGAGGTTGTCGCGCCGGCTTTGTTCCTTGAGCTGCTGGTTGTGCTGGGTCAATGCCTCGGTCTTTTCCCGCAGGGCGGTGGTTTCCCGCAGCGTGTTGACGGCCATGAGGCTGAACAGCTCCCGGGCCTTCTCCAGCAGCAGTTCTTCGGGTATCTGTCCCGTCGTGTCCACCTCGAATGCCGCCGCGGCCTCTTGCAGTTGCTGGCCGGTGGCCTCGATGATGTCGGCCACGGTGTCTTCGTTCAGGTTCAAGCGGAGCTTGCACAGTTCCATGGCGCGGCGAAAATGCGTGCCGGGGTCGTCGTGCCACCAGATGTCTCCCAGGGCGCCGGCCGTGGCGACGATCTGCGCGAAGCGATCATCATGCTGCGCGTCATGGCTGCAGGCCACGGCTTTCACGATGTGCGCCGGCAGATTCCAGTTCTTGAGCAGCCAGGCCCCCACCGCCGCATGGTCGCAGTCCAGGTGGCTGCGTTCCACGGCGATGATCTGTTCGTGCTGACAGGGCGATGCCTGGCAGGGCTGGTAGAGCGCGGGCTGCACCTTTTCTATGGCGAGCATGCCGATGTCCTGCAGCAGGGCGGCAAGAAACAATTCTTCCTTGAGGGCGGGCTCGATGCGGCTGCCCAGCATCTGGGCGCAGATGGCGCAGGCCAGGGCACGGCGCCAGAAATGGTTGTGGTCGATACAGCCGCTTCCTGTGCGGCTGGTATCGACCACCGAAAAGCCCAGCGCCAGCACCAGTGTGCCGTTGAGCCCGAACAGGGCAATCGCCTGGCGGATGTTTTCCGACTTGCGGCGTCGGGCATAGAGGGGAGAATTGGCCATGCGCATCAGTTTTGCGGAAATGGCGGGATCGCGTCCCACGACACCGGCCACCTCGTTCAGCGTGGCTTCCGGATCCTGGCAGAGTTCGATGATACGCAGGGCGATGCCGGCAGGCGAGGGCAGTTCGGTGCAGAGCTTCAGTTGTCGCCAGATATCGGGAGAATGTGCCATGAATTACCTTATATCGATTTGGTTTTGTTATGGGATCCACTGAACCGGCCTGCCCGATCCCGTGTCTGGAAGGGCATGCCACCGATGCAGCTTTCCCTGTAGGTATCGGGAGAAGAGGGGCAATCTTTAGCTGAGGCAGAGACTGCGGAGGCTGCGGACGGTCCGTGGTGAGAGACGCGCCGGTCCTGGCTCTGCCGGCCGCGGGTGTCCGGCGCCCTATGGGCAAGCAGTAATGGTCTGGATGAACCTGCGAGCCCTGCCTCCCGAAGGCGGAATCACCAATGTCCTGTTGCAGGAATTCGGCAGACCGAAAGCTCTTGACATATTATCGAGTTACGATAGCATGTAAACATGATCGAAAGCTTTGCCGACCGGCTGGCCGAAGACTTGTTCGACGACAAGCACACGATGGCAACTCGCCGGTTCCCGCCAGAGCTGAGACGGGCCGCCCGGCGGAAGCTTCAGTATCTGTATGATTCTGCAGAACTTGCTGACCTTCGCAGTCCGCCCGGTAACCGGTTGGAGGTGCTGAAAGGCGATTGGAAAGGCTGCTATTCCATCCGTATCAACGATCAGTGGAGAGTGGTTTTCCGCTGGGAGGGTGGCGCCGCGCACGATGTACAAATAGTCGATTATCATCGATGAATGGGAGTGGGATGCTGTTATGAAACTGCCTGAGAATCCATTTCATCCAGGGGAAATCTTGCTGGAGGAATTTCTGGAGCCTATGGGTATGACCCAGAGCGCCTTTGCTGAAAAATTGGGCTGGACTCGCACGCGCTTGAATGAGCTGATCAAGGGCAAGCGCGGGATCACGGCCGATGCCGCGCTGGATCTTGCCAAAGCGCTCAAGACTTCACCGAAACTCTGGATGAATCTTCAAGCCACTTGGGACCTGGCGCAAGCCGTCAAGCGCCGGCGTGTTGCCTGAGCACATGTGCCCGTAGTGTCCCGGTTTACATTAGCGGTCATAGGGCAGCCTGGATGCAGGGCCCGGCCCCTGTCGGATGGATTCAATTGGTCGGGGTGACAGGATTTGAACCTACGACCCCTGCCTCCCGAAGGCAGTGCTCTACCAGGCTGAGCTACACCCCGAATTCGTGAACCGTTCAGTAGTCGCGCTTGATGGAGAATTCCACCAGGGCATGCAGTGCATCGCGATAGGGACCGGGAGGGACCGTGGCCAGGGACCGGGTGGCCCGGGCCGCCTCCCGTTGCGCCGCGCGTGCAGTGTATGACAAAGCATCCGTGGATTCAATGGCTTCCAGCACGGCCTCGATGTTGTCACGCCCCCCGTCCTCGATGGCCTGGCGGATGAGCGCGGCCTGTTCCGGTGTGCCGACGCGCATGGCGTGGATCAGGGGCAGGGTGGGACGGCCCTCCGCCAGGTCGTCACCGAGGTTCTTGCCCATTTGTTCCGCGGAGGCGCTGTAATCCAGCACGTCGTCGATGAGCTGGAAGGCCGAGCCGATGTGGGCGCCATAATGGGCCATGGCCTGTTCCACCGCCGGCGAGGCCCGGCTGATGACGGCACCCAGCCTGGCGGCGGCCTCGAACAGCTTGGCTGTCTTGCAGCGGATCACCTCCAGGTATTTTTCCTCGGTGGTGTCCGCATCCCTGCTGTTGAGCAGCTGCATCACCTCGCCCTCGGCGATGGTGTTGGTGGTATGGGCCATGATCTCCATGACCCGGGGGTTGCCCACTTCCACCATCATTTCGAAGGCGCGGGAATATAGGAAATCGCCCACCAGCACGCTGGCCTCGTTGCCCCACACGGCATTGGCGGTTTCCTGACCGCGGCGCAGTTCGGAGGCATCCACCACGTCGTCGTGGAGCAGCGTGGCGGTATGGATGAACTCGATGATGGTGGACAGGCTGATATGGTCACGCCCTTTGTAACCCAGGGCACGGGCACAGAGCAGCACCAGCAGTGGGCGCATGCGCTTGCCGCCACTGTTGACGATGTAGAAGGCCAGCTGATTGATGAGGCTGACGTTGGATCTGAGCCGCTCGTGGATCATTTCATTGACGGCCGCCATGTCCTCGGCGATGAGGCCGTGGATGGCGTCCAGATCCATGGTGAGCTGGGGTGCAGTCTGCGTGTGCAAGGTCGGCACTGTCCTGTTAAAGTCAAGCTCCAGTGTAAGATTCTTCACAAAACGAGGCAAGTTTTGCCTTGATGGTGCCGTTTCGGGGAGGCCGTTGACCTGGGGTCGATGTATCATTAGAATTACCGGCTTGCATTTATTCAGGCATTATTTTTGCTGAATTTGGAGAAGAGCCATGTACGCGGTTTTCGAGACGGGCGGCAAGCAATACCGGGCGAGCGAGGGAGACGTGATTCGCGTGGAGAAGATCGACGCGCCCGAGGGAAAGGTCATCGATATCGACAAGGTGTTGATGGTGGGGGAGGGCAACGATGTTCGCATCGGCACCCCTTACCTGGAAGGCGGCAAGGTGTCCGCGACGGTGCGGGCCCAGGGCCGGCACAAGAAGATCCGCATCGTGAAATTGCGTCGCCGCAAGCATTCGCGCAAACAGATGGGGCACCGCCAGGCCTATACCGAGTTGCAGATCACCGCTATTTCAGCCGGCTGATGGGTTGATCGGGCTGGCGCAGCAGGAGGAACCGAAATATGGCACATAAAAAGGCAGGTGGCAGCAGCCGCAACGGTCGCGAATCGGAATCGAAACGGCTGGGTGTCAAGCGCTTCGGCGGCGAGTGGGTACGGGCCGGCAACATCATCGTGCGTCAGCGCGGCACGCGTTTCCATCCCGGCGTCAACGTGGGGTGCGGTCACGATCACACGCTCTATGCCAAGGCGGACGGCCGCGTGGTGTTCCAGGTCAAGGGGCCGAAGAAGCGCAAGTATGTCAGCGTGGTGACCGATTAGCGTCGGATGCCTGGCGCTGCGACAAACCCCGCCGCCGAGCGGGGTTTTTTGCACTTGGGCTTCGCTTCTGAACACAAGACAATTGCCATGAAATTCGTCGATGAAGCCAACATCCGGGTCAAGGCGGGCGATGGCGGCAATGGCTGCGTCAGCTTCCGCCGCGAGAAATTCATCCCCTTCGGCGGACCCGACGGGGGAGACGGTGGCGATGGCGGCAGCGTCTATCTGGTGGGCGACCCCAGCCTCAACACCCTGGTGGATTTCCGTGCGCGGCGTCGCTTCGAGGCCGAGCGGGGTCACAACGGCAGTGGCGCGAACTGTACCGGCAGGCGGGGGGCCGATCTCATGATTCCCGTGCCGGTGGGCACGCTGGCCCGTGACGAGGAGACCGGCGAGCTGCTGGGTGAGATCCTCAGTTCCGGTCAGCGCCTGCTGGTGGCCAGGGGCGGCTTTCATGGTCTGGGCAATACCCGGTTCAAGAGCAGCACCAACCGTGCCCCCCGCAAGGCCACCGCGGGGACCCCCGGCGAGGAGCGCCGCCTGCACCTGGAATTGAAACTGCTCGCGGATGTGGGCCTTCTGGGTCTGCCCAACGCAGGCAAGTCCACCCTCATCCGGGCCGTTTCCGCGGCGCGTCCCAAGGTGGCCGATTATCCCTTTACCACCCTCCATCCCAGCCTGGGCGTGGTGAGTATTGCGCCGCACCGCAGCTTTGTGATGGCGGATATCCCAGGCCTCATCGGAGGCGCCGCCCGGGGCGCGGGTCTTGGCATCCGCTTTCTCAAGCATCTGTCCCGCACCGCGTTGCTGCTGCATCTGGTGGACGTGGCGCCGGCCGATGGCAGCGACCCGGCAGCGGCGGTGCGGGAGATCGAGGCGGAATTGCAGGCCTACAGCGAGGCCCTCTGGCAGCGGCCGCGCTGGCTGGTGTTCAACAAGGTGGATCTGCTGCCGGCGGCGACGCGCGAGTCGACATGCCGGGCCGTCGTGGCGCGCCTTGCATGGCAGGGCCCCTGGTTCATGGTCTCCGCCCTGAGTGGCGAGGGGAGCCGCGCGTTGTGCCAGCAGGTGATGGCCTGGCTGGAACACGAACGAGCGCGACGGGAAGAGGTACACCCGTGAGCAGGCGGGAACAACTCAAAGACGCGCGGCGCTGGGTGGTCAAGGTGGGCAGCTCCCTGCTCACCGACGACGGGCGCGGCCTGGATACCGGCCTCATCGCCATGTGGGTGGAGCAGCTTGCCATCCTGCGCCGCCTGGGTGCCCAGATCGTGCTGGTGTCTTCGGGGGCGGTGGCTGAAGGCGTGAAGCGCCTGGGCTGGCGGGAACGCCCGCATGCCCTGCACGAACTCCAGGCCGCTGCCGCGGTGGGCCAGATGGGGCTCATCCAGGCTTACGAAGCGGCCTTCAAGGTCCAGGGCATCCACACCGCCCAGATTCTCCTCACCCATGACGACCTGGCCCATCGCCGGCGTTATCTCAATGCCCGCAGCACGCTGCGAACCCTCACGGCCCTGGGCGTGGTGCCGGTGGTCAATGAAAACGACACGGTGGCGGTGGACGAGATCCGCCTGGGCGACAACGATACCCTGGCGGGACTGGTGGCCAATCTCGTGGAGGCGGATGTACTGGTGATCCTGACGGACCAGGACGGCATGTACGACAAGGACCCCAAACGCCATGAAGATGCCCGCCTGATTCGCGAAGCCCGCGCAGGTGACAGGCGGCTGGAGGCATTGGCGGCGTCGGGCGGCAGCGGCCGCTGGGGGCGGGGCGGCATGCTCACCAAGGTACAGGCCGCGGCCCACGCGGCGCGTTCCGGGACGCTCACGGTGATCGCCTCGGGAAAACAGGCGCGCATCCTGGAACAGATCGCGGCGGGCGAACCCGTGGGGACTCTCATCTATCCCGATCAGCCGCCGCTGGTGGCGCGCAAGCGCTGGCTGGCGGGTCAACTCCAGGTGCGGGGCGAAGTGGTGATCGACGATGGGGCCGTCACGGTCCTGCGTGAGGCAGGCAAGAGCCTGCTGCCCATCGGCGTGACCGCCGTGCGGGGCGATTTTGCCCGTGGCGAGGTGGTGGCCTGTGTGGACGGGCAGGGCAGGGAAGTGGCGCGGGGCCTGGTGAACTACAGCGCCGATGAGACCCGGCGCATCATGGGACAGCCCAGCAGCCGCATCGAAGCCCTGCTGGGCTACGTGGACGAACCGGAACTCATCCACCGTGACAATCTGGTATTGATGTAGGGGGTATTCGCGGCCAGGGACTGCTGCGCGAGGTTTGGTATCAGAAAAGCGGCGTTCCCCCGCCTTCTGGTGAACTGGATGTGCCGGTCAGCTGTCCATCTTGCGCAGATGGGCGCTCAGGCGGCTTTTCTGCCGGGCAGCCTTGTTCTTGTGGATGATACCCTTGCGGGCCATCTTGTCGATGACGGGCTCCGCGGCGCGAAACGCGGCTTCAGCCTGCGCCTTGTCGCCCGCGGCAATGGCCTTGACGACTTTCTTGACCGCGGTGCGCATGCGTGAGCGCATGGCCGCATTGTGTGCCCGGTGTTTTTCCGCCTGGCGCGCGCGTTTTCTGGCTTGTGGTGAATTGGCCAATGGGAAGACTCCTGTTGCCGAAATTCAAATGTCGAAATGGAAAGCGCGATACTATGCTGATTTCAGGATGTTTTGTCAATCGTCCCATGACATCCCGTGGCGCGATTCTGGCATGGGAGGATGAGCCTTTTGCGTTGCCAGGAGGCCGCTTGTTTAAGCTGGAAGGCGAGACGTCATCCTGAATCAATTGAGAGCGTGCTGATTAATACTTTGATTTTTATAAAGAATAAAGGATAAAGCCAATCCTGTCCTGGAGAGGTCCCGGCCAAGCGCCCGTGAGCAGATACCCGTGAGCAAGCGATTGTTTCGATCCACCGTCACCGTGGGTGGCATGACGGGCATTTCCCGCATCCTGGGGCTGGTGCGCGACATCGTCATCGCCCGGGCCTTCGGGGCCGGGATGGGGGCCGATGCCTTTTTCGTCGCCTTCAAGATCCCCAACTTCCTGCGTCGCCTCTTTGCGGAAGGGGCCTTTTCCCAGGCCTTCGTGCCCGTGCTCTCCGAATACAAGACCCGTCGTGACCATGCCGAGGTCCGGCGCCTGGTGGACAACGTCGTGGGGGTGCTGGGCGGTGTCCTGTTTCTGGTGACCCTGCTGGGCGTGCTGGCCGCACCCCTGCTGGTGATGATCTTCGCGCCGGGTTTCCTCCAGGACCAGGCCAAGTTCGATCTGGCGTCGGCCATGATCCGGGTCACCTTCCCTTATATTCTCTTCATTTCATTGACCGCGCTCGCGGGAGGCATCCTCAATGCCTATGGCCGCTTTGCCGTGCCTGCCTTTACGCCCGCGCTGCTCAATCTGTGTCTCATTGCGGCGGTATTGTGGCTCGCGCCACGCCTGGCGGAGCCGGTCACGGCGCTCGCCTGGGGCGTGCTGCTGGCGGGGGGAGTGCAGCTTGCCTTCCAGCTGCCCTATCTCCGCTCGCTGGGTCTGCTCCCCCGGCCGCGCCTGGGGTTGCGTCACGAGGGTGTGCGGCGCGTGGCGCGTCTCATGGTGCCGGGGATCGTGGGCTCCTCCGTGGCACAGATCAATCTGCTCCTCGACACCCTCATCGCCTCTTTTCTTGTGACCGGCAGCGTGAGCTGGCTTTATTTCTCCGACCGGCTGGTGGAGTTTCCCCTGGGCGTGTTCGGCATCGCCCTGGCCACGGTGATCCTGCCGGCACTTTCCCGCCGCCACGCGGAGGATGCGCCCGAGGCCTTTTTTGCCACCCTGGACTGGGCCCTGCGCCTGGTGATGGTCATCGCCGTGCCGGCCGCGGTGGCCTTGATGGCGCTTGCGGGTCCCATGCTGGTGACCCTTTTTCACTACGGCGCCTTTGACCTGGAGGACGTGGCCATGGCGCGTCTGAGTCTCATGGCCTATGCCCTGGGATTGCTGGGATTCATTCTGGTGAAGGTGCTGGCGCCGGGTTTTTATGCCCGCCAGGACACCCGCACGCCGGTGCGCGTGGCCATCGCCGCCCTGGTGGCCAACATGGTGCTCAATGTCGTTTTCGTGGTGCCCATGGTGTACTGGGATGTGCCTGGGCCCCATGCCGGCCTTGCACTGGCCACTTCGCTGGCCGCCTTCCTCAATGCCGGGCTGCTGCTGCAGCGCCTGCGACGCGATGCGGGTTTCCGGCCGGCACCGGGGTGGGGCGGCCTGCTGGGCCGGATCGCGACGGCCAGCCTGGTCATGGGACTTCTCTTGTGGGGCCTGGGCGGAGACCTCGAGCGCTGGGCCGCGTGGTCCTGGGCCGGTCGTGCGGCAGCGCTGGCGGGACTGGTAGCAGCCGGGGGGGCGGTTTATTTCCTGGTGTTGCGTCTGAGTGGCGTGGAAGTGCGTGCCCTGTTGAAGCAGTGAGGGAAGAACTGAAAGCAGAAGCAGGGGCGCCGGGTGTGGCCGGCAAGGGTGGTATAATGCCCGGCCTGTGTCGCGGGGGCGCAAGTGACACTCAGACGAACGGGTATGGTGACCGGGAAGAGCGCTGGCAATAAAACTGGTACAGAATCGGCAATGGAACTGATAAGGGGGCATTACAATCTGCGGGCGCGTCATCGGGGCTGTGCCGTGACCATCGGCAACTTCGATGGTGTCCATCTGGGTCATCAGGCGGTGCTGGGTCAGCTCTCGGAGAAGGCGGTGGAACTGGGGCTGGCCACGGCGGTGGTGACCTTCGAGCCCCATCCGCAGGAGTATTTCGCCGCCGAGGCGGCTCCCCCGCGCCTCACCCGCCTGCGGGAAAAGGTCCAGATCCTGCGCCGCTACGCGGTGGACCGCGTGCTGGTGTTGCGCTTCAACGGGGAACTGGCCCGGATGTCCGCCGAGGCTTTCGTTCATCGCATCCTCATCGCCGGACTCGGTGTGCGTTATCTGGTGGTGGGCGACGATTTCCGCTTCGGCCATCGACGACGGGGCGATATCACATTGCTGCGCGATCTGGGGCGACGGCATGGCTTTCAGGTGGTCAACATGCACACCTTCGAGATCGACGGTGCCCGCGTGAGCAGCACGCGCATCCGCGAGGCCCTGCAGGCCGGCGCCCTGGGCACGGCAGAGAAGCTTCTGGGACGCTGTTACCGCATCTCTGGCCGGGTCGTGCAGGGGGAGCGGCGCGGCCGCGCACTGGGATTTCCCACCGCCAATATCCATGTCCATGGTCCGCTGGCCGGTCCCTGCAGCACGGCCCGCCTGCCTTTGCGGGGGGTGTATGCGGTGGATGTCTTCGGCCTGCAGACCGAGCCCTGGCGCGGCGTGGCCAACATCGGCTTCAGGCCCACGGTGGATGGTCGCCGCTGTCTCCTGGAAGTGCATCTGCTGGATTTTCAGGGTGACCTCTATGGCCGGCACCTGCAGGTGGAGTTCCTCAAGAAGCTGCGGGACGAGCATCGCTTCGATTCACTGGCGGCTCTCGAGAAACAGATTGCCCGGGATGTCGCCCAGGCACGCGAGTTCTTTGCGCGCGAGCCCCGGCCGGTGGACCGGCTCCCGGCCACGGCCCGGGTGGATGCCTGATACAGCCTCACCGGCGGAGGATCTGCCGGATCAGAGAGAGGAAGCGGAGGGACGGATGCGCCAGGGCGGCGTCTGATCAGCAATATCCCTGAGGACAACAAGCATGACCGATTACAAGAAGACCCTCAATCTGCCGCGCACGGCCTTTGCAATGAAAGCCAATCTCGCCCAGCGCGAGCCCGGTTTCATCAAGGCGTGGGAGGAAATGCGGCTCTACGAACGCCTGCGCGAGGCCCGTGCCGGGGCGCCCAGGTTCGTGCTGCACGACGGTCCGCCCTATGCCAACGGCGAGATCCACATTGGCCATGCCGTCAACAAGGTGCTCAAGGACATCATTGTCAAGGCCAAGACCCTTTCCGGCTATGACGCACCCTATGTACCCGGCTGGGACTGCCACGGCCTACCCATCGAACTCAACGTGGAGAAGAAGATCGGCAAGCCGGGTATCAAGGTGGATGCCGCTGCCTTCCGCCAGGCCTGCCGCGACTATGCCGCGCGCCAGGTGGCGCGCCAGCGTGAGGACTTCCGGCGCCTCGGGGTCCTGGGTGACTGGACGCATCCCTATCTCACCATGGATCCCCGCTTTGAGGCGGATATCATCCGTGCCCTGGGGCGCATCATCGCCAAGGGGCACCTGCACAAGGGGTACAAGCCCGTGCACTGGTGCAGCGATTGCGGCTCGGCCCTGGCGGAGGCGGAAGTGGAATACGCCGAACGCACCTCGCCGGCCATCGATGTGCGTTTCGAGGTGCTGGACGAGGAATCCTGCCTGGCGCGATGCCACCACGTGCCAGGGCACGAGGGTCGTGGTTCCCTGTCGGTGGTGATCTGGACCACAACACCCTGGACATTGCCTGCCAATCAGGCCGTGGCGCTCAATCCGGACTTTGATTACGTGATCGTGCAGTGCGAGACGGAGCGCGGTCATGAGCGCCTGCTGCTGGCCGATGCCCTGCTCAAGGATGTGATGCTGCGCTATGGTATCGAGGACTATCACGTGATTGCCTATTGCAAGGGCAGTGATCTCGAGGGGGTCAAGCTCCGCCATCCCTTCTACGAACGCGAGGTGCCCATCATTCTCGGCGAGCACGTCACTGCCGAGAGCGGTACCGGCGCGGTGCATACGGCGCCCGGCCATGGCCAGGAGGACTATGTGGCGGGCAGCCGCTATGGCCTGCCGGTGGACAACCCCGTGGATGGTGAGGGACGTTTCCTTCCGGAAACCCCTCTGTTCGGGGGGCAGCATGTATTCAGCGCCAACGACCGGATCATCGAGGCGCTCAAGGCGCGGGGAGCCCTGCTCCACGAGGCGGCCCTGCAGCACAGCTATCCCCACTGCTGGCGCCACAAGACGCCCATCATCTTCCGCGCCACGCCCCAGTGGTTCATCAGCATGGATCAGGCCGGCTTGCGCGAGGCGGCACTGGATGCCATCCGAGAGGTACGCTGGATGCCCGAGTGGGGCCAGGCGCGTATCGAGGGGATGGTGGCCGGGCGTCCCGACTGGTGTATCTCCCGGCAGCGTACCTGGGGGGTGCCCCTGTCCCTGTTCGTGCACCGGCGCTCGGGCGAGCTGCACCCGCGCACCGCCGAGCTGCTGGAGGCCGTGGCACAGCGGGTGGAGGTTCACGGCATCGATGCCTGGTTTGCGCTGGATCCCGAGGAATTGCTGGGAGATGAGGCCGGCGACTACGAGAAAGTGAACGACACCCTGGATGTGTGGTTCGACTCCGGTGTCACCCATTTCTGCGTTCTGCGCCGCAATCCGGCACTCGACTGGCCTGCCGATCTCTACCTGGAAGGGTCTGACCAGCACCGCGGCTGGTTCCAGTCCTCTCTGCTCACGGGCGTGGCCATGGATGGCAGGGCACCCTACCGGGCCGTGCTCACCCATGGCTTCACCGTGGACGCCAAGGGGCGCAAGATGTCCAAGTCCCTGGGGAATGTCGTGGCCCCGCAGCAGGTGGTCAATACCCTGGGGGCGGACGTCCTGCGCTTGTGGGTGGCGGCCACGGACTACCGCGGGGAGATGAGTGTCTCGGACAAGATACTCGAGCGCATGGCCGATGCCTATCGGCGCATGCGCAACACCGCCCGCTTTCTGCTGGCCAACCTGAACGGTTTCGATCCCGCCACGGACCTGCTGCCCGCCGGATCACTGCTGGCCCTGGACCGCTGGGCGGTGGCGCGCGCCGGCCGGCTTCAGGGAGAGTTGCGGCGGGCCTATGATGCCTATGAGTTCCACCAGGTCTATCAGCGCATTCACAATTTCTGCGCCGTGGACATGGGGGCTTTCTATCTGGACATCATCAAGGATCGCCAGTACACCACCCCGGCGGCGAGCCGGGCGCGGCGTTCGGCGCAGAGTGCGATGTATCACGTGATCGAGGCCCTGGTGCGCTGGCTCGCGCCCGTTCTGAGCTTCACCGCGGAGGATATCTGGCGCCACATGCCGGGGAAGCGCGGTGACTCCGTGTTCCTGGATACATGGTATGAACCGGTCGAGGACTTCCCGGGCCTTGTCGGGTCCGAGGAGATGGACTTCTCGTTCTGGGATGAGGTGATCGCGGTGCGTGAGGCGGTGAGCCGGGAACTGGAGCGCGTCCGGGTGGCGGGGGAAATCGGGTCTTCGCTGGATGCCGAAGTGGATCTCTTTTGCGATCCGCGCCGATACGAACTGCTGGCGCGCCTGGGGGACGAGCTGCGTTTCGTGCTTATCACCTCGGAGGCGCGTGTGCATCGGCGGGAGGGTGTGGCCGCGGATGACGGTCTGCGGATCGAGGTCAGGCGCTCCCCCCACGAAAAATGCGTGCGCTGCTGGCACCGTCGCCCCGACGTCGGGTCGGATGCACAGCATCCCCAATTGTGCGGGCGATGTGTGCGCAATCTGTCCGGCCCGGGCGAGAACCGCCGTTTTGCCTGAGCAAATACCGGTATCAGCGACGGCAGAACAGGAGGACGTCTTTCGAGGATGAAAAAGCCGGGTGCAAAATGGTTGTGGCTGAGCGCGGCTGTGCTGGCCCTTGACCAGATGAGCAAGGCCGCGGCCAGTGCGTGGCTCATGCTGCACGAGCCGAAGCCCTTGCTGCCTTTTTTGAATCTGACCCTGATGCACAACGAGGGCGCGGCGTTCAGCTTTCTCAGCGAGGCGGGAGGCTGGCAGCGCTGGTTTCTGACCATTGTCGCCCTGGCGGTGAGCGCCGTGATCCTGTGGTGGCTGCTGCGTCTGCCGCCCGGGCAGAAAATGCTGTCGGCGGCGCTGGCGCTGGTGCTGGGCGGTGCCCTGGGCAATGCCTGGGATCGTGTACAATTGGGTTACGTGGTGGATTTCATCGACGTCTATTATGAGCGCTGGCACTGGCCTGCCTTCAACGTCGCTGATTCCGCCATCACCATCGGTGCAGTGCTGCTCATCATCGACAGCCTGCGCAGCCACAAACGGAGAGACTGAACATGCAAATCTATCTGGCCAATCCGCGCGGTTTCTGCGCCGGCGTCAATCGTGCCATCGAGATCGTGGAACAGGTGCTGGCCCGGTATGGGCCGCCGGTCTATGTGCGCCATGAGGTGGTGCACAACCGCTTCGTGGTGGATTGTCTGCGGGACCAGGGTGCGGTCTTCGTGGAGGAACTGGACGAGGTGCCCGCCGGCTGCCCCGTCATCTTCAGTGCCCATGGGGTTTCCCAGGCCGTGCGCCGGGCCGCCGCGGCGCGGAGGCTGCGGGTCTTCGATGCCACCTGTCCCCTGGTGACCAAGGTGCATCTGGAGGTGGCGCGTCACCGCGATGCCGGGCGCGAGTGTGTCCTCATCGGCCATTCGGGGCATCCCGAGGTGGAAGGGACACTGGGTCAATACGAGGGCGAGGGTGCGCCACGCATGTATCTGGTGGAGTCCGAGGCGGACGTCGCGCAACTGGAGGTGCGTGATCCGGACAGGCTCGCCTATGTCACCCAGACCACGCTCTCCGTGGACGATACCGCGGGCATCATCGCTGCCCTGCGACGCCGGTTTCCCACCATCGTGGGGCCGCGCAAGGATGACATCTGTTATGCCACCCAGAACCGCCAGGACGCGGTAAAGCACCTGGCAGGACGCTGTGAGCTGGTCCTCGTGGTGGGATCGGCCAACAGTTCCAACTCCAACCGTCTGCGGGAGATCGCCGAGCGCTGTGGCGCCCGTGCCCATCTCATCGACGATGCGGGCGAGATCCGGCGCGAATGGCTGGCCGGCGCGGCGGCCGTGGGCGTGACTGCCGGTGCTTCCGTGCCCGAGGTGCTGGTCCGGCAAGTGATCGAGAGGCTGTGTGACTGGGGAGGCAGCGAGGTCATCGAACTCGCCGGCCAGGAAGAAGATATCGTTTTCTCCTTGCCGCGGGAATTGCAGAATGTGCCTGCGGCCAGGGGCGTCGCCGGGACAGAAGGCAGATGACGGGCCCAGGCGCGCCTCCGGCGTGAAGGTGGAGTGCGCCGCTCCTCTCCTGTACAGGAAGGAAGAGGTTGCGTGGCAGCATGACGGAAGGGGAGTCTTGGGATGCTTGCCAGGGTTACCAGGCGCTCGCTGGCGTCTTGACGCCTCGCGAGTCCAGCGTCAAGGGTCCGTCATCGTGCTGGGGCGAGGAGGCCGGCGGCGTTGCGGTGAGCTTGACGCAGGCATCGATGCCCGAACCGCAAGCCGCTGCCGTGATGTTGTAGAATCCTTCGGGTGAGGTGGTATCCGCCGACAGTGCCGCAAGATTGGTGGTATAGGTGTTGTTCTCTGTGAAATAACGTTCCTGTTTGGCCATGATGTCCATCAACGCGGACTGTGCATCGGCTCGACGTGCCTTGGTGACGCTCTCATTGTATGCTGGAACTGCGATGGCTGCCAGGATGCCGATGATGGTGATGACGATCACCAGCTCGACCAATGTGAAACCCCACGTGTTTTTCACAGTATGTCTCATATGCATGATCGTCTCCTCCAACGTGTACTGTCAGGGTGCTTTTAGCGGCCCGGAAAGTGCTGCCGGTAGTCATCCGGCAGGACCCAGATCTCGCTGACCATGGGCCTGCCGCTGCGGCTCTGGCCCAGCGTCGCGCCCACTTTCATACCCGGTCGCAGGCTGTTGACGGTGCCGAACTCGGTGTGCAGTGTGTGCACCTTCACGTTGCCGGGCAGGACCAGTTGCAGATCGCCGATCACGATGAGACTGCGGCTGTGGTCCAGGCGGTCGAGCGTACCGATGAAGCGAAAGCTCTGCGGGTAGTAAGCGGGAAGCTTTGTCGCATGCGCGTCAGCGAGCAGTATCAGGCTCAGCGCGACGACGATACCCATGTGTTTCAGGTTCATTGGTTCTTCCTCCTTGTAAGAAAGCGACTCATCTCTCTCAATTGCTGCGCAGTTCCTGCCAGGAGAGGCGGCCCTCGTCGATGCTCAGTCCGGTATCGACGGTCTTCTGCACGATATTGCCGGTGCTGCCCGGTGTGTACTGGTTTTCACCCAGAAAATTGGATTCCGCGGGCAGTCCTTCGGTAAATCTTATGCCTGCCGGCGCTCTCATCGTGCCGCCATCGTCTACTCGATCATCCTCGTCCACTTCGAAGTCGTTGTTGATATCGAAGACGGGATCCTCGGGTGTGCCGCCATTGACCTGGCGTACCACCATCAGCCAGCCGTCGCCGCCATAGGTGCAGGGCGCCGTTTCCGGAATCAGGGTGTTGAAGAAGACATATTCGCCCCGTACCTTGGGGTTGGCCACTACCCGTTCTCCGCTGGTGAGGTCGATATACCAGCCATCCTGGGTCTTGTAGTCCACCATGGTATCCGTGGTGATCCGATACGTGCTGGAGAACTGAGTGAGCGTCTGGGCCAGCAGGTCGCTGCGGGCGATGTTGCTCTTGCCATGGTCCCAGACGCCATAGAAGGACTGGGTCGAAGTGCTCAGGCGGTCACCGTCCACCAGGTACTGGCCTGTTCCGAAGAACACCATGATGTTGGGATCATTGGATCCCGTCACGTTGACCGTTTGCCTGGCGGCAACGGGCTTTGCCGTGATGGGCTGCCCCGGGGAGGAAAACAGCGGCTTGGGATTGGGGCCGGTCTTGTAGGCCACGTCCCAGCCGGCGCTGTTGCTGCTTGAGAGGTCGAAGACCCACAGATTGCCGTTGAGGTCCCCCGCGTAGGCACGGTCTGCGGTGCCGTTGCCATCGAGATCGATGAGGTTGACCGTCGACAGGCCATCCACGGCCTTGGTGGTGATCTCGATATAATCGGTGCCCGGTGTCCAGGTGCCGTCCAGGCCACCTTCCAGGAACAGGATGAACAGCTTGGCTTCGCCATCGCCGGTGTCGTTGTAGCCGTTGCCGAAGACGGCGGCCCACTGGCCGTTGTTCATCAGAGCGATGGAGGGTTTGCTGTAGGTGTAGCCCAGGTCAGGATCGTCGTCGCTGCTGAACTCCCACAGAACGATGTCATCGGCCTTGCTGGACTTGAATTGCGCTGGATCGGTGACGTCCAGGGCAAACAGGGCGCGGCCGCCGCCGCGCAGGCCACCGATGAGAATGGTCCTCCAGCTCACTGACCCGCTGGGTGTGGTCTTGATGCGGACGTCGGAGACCGTGGGGCCGAGATCGACATAATAGCGGTGGATGTAGGCGGGATCCGTGAGATAGTGCAAGCCCCTGTCTGAGGCGCTGCTGAACAGGGCATGGGGGATGTAGGCCAGGATTTCCTCGCCATCGCTTTCCCGGAAGCCGTGGAGCATGCCATCGTTGGCGCCTATGTAGATGACGCCTTCCCTGTCTTTCCAGGCGGTCTTGAAGCCGGAATAGGCATCGCTGCCGGTGCCGAAGGGCGAGGCATCCGGATAACCCATCTGGGGCGGCCCTACATAGACCGGATTGGAGTGGACGATGTCGCCGAGGACACTGCTGCGGATGCGGAAATTGTAACCGGTGCCCTCGTTGGAGCGGTCGCCGCGCAGGTAGTCGATGCGTGCCTGACCCAGGCCGTCGGGCACGCCGCCCGGACCGGTGTTGAGATCATTCTTCTGGGCCGTGGACAGCGCGCTCAGGGTATCGAAAGGGATGCCCGCGCCTGTATCCTTGTTGAATGTGATGATGAACCGGGTGGCGGGATCCCTGGCATCCAGCATGCTGGATGCCTGCCAGTTGGGGGTGCTGGAGACGGCGCCAGTGAGAGGGTCCAGGTCGTAGGAAAACAATTCTCCCTTCCAGGAAGATGAATTGAATTGCGCAAGATAAATAGCAGTTTCGGTGCCCAGTGTCGTTGAATTGAACGCCACGGCGGCAGCGCTGCTGATGCGGTCGGTCACATCAGCCAGGGCATCGCTCAATGCGCTGCTGAGTGATTCGGGGTCATGCGCGCTGAGAAACAGGCCGCGGCCGTTGTAGGCGGCATGCCACAGATCATCGATTCTTTGTGGGTTGCCCCATGCGGGATTGGGCCAAGTAAAGGCGGGATGGGTGGGGTCTGTGTCTGTTGGATCGCCGGGTGTTCTGGTGTCATCGGGATCCCGGGTACCGAACACACCGAAGGAGACGGTATAGGTGACCATGTGCTGATGCGAGGCCTCGTCCACGCCCGGCGTCGTGGGCACATCGTCGGGCAAGCTGGGGGCCAAGTCACGCTCATAGTAATGCATGGCTATGTCGGCTAGCGTATTGCTGAAACTGTCGCCATAACTGCCGCCATCAAAGCTTGTATTGTTGTCCCCATCAGCATTGGGGCTGGAAAGATCAGGGGGTCCATCATTGTAATAGCCGTCGGTCATGACGATGGTGAAGTTTTGCTGGCACATGCCACCCTCGGAGGCCGGAAGAATGGGGCAGTTGGAGCCGCTGACACCAAAAAAATTACCGCTGTCGCATTCGAAGTAGCGTCCTATTCTGAGAAGGTCTCTGCGTAGTGGTGTTCCACCACCGGAATTTGTCCTGTAAATGCTGTCCATCACAGAACGTTTGTTTCCCGTTGCCGGGTCGCTGTTCATGGAGGCAACGGGGATGTTGACGTTGTTATTGTTATGCAAAGTTCCATAACCCACGCGGCCGAAGTTGATGTCCGAGACGACCGCGCCGATGGCATTCTTGGCACTGTATTCGCGCTTCCGGTAATAGGTGAACCAGTTGGCGAAGTTCTGGATTTCCTCCTCATAGGTGCATATGGGCGCGGCGGCGCAGTCTGTACGCGCTGCACTTCCGGTATAAGTCGCTGGCGGGATGGGCGTCATGGGCGTGGATGTGTTGGTAATCTCCACCAGGGTATGGGCATCATCGGGATCGACGTTGCCGTTGCCATTGCTGTCCGTCCAGATGTAATAACGGGCGGGATAATAGTTAAGGACGGTGAAGATGCCGAAGCCAGGATAATCCGTGTTGTAGTTGGTAAGGCTGGTCAAATCGATTGTGCCGGCACCAGGATCGTAAGGATCAATGAGGGCCGCTGTGGGCGGGCTGTCAGCAAAGGGGTTGCCATTGTTGTCCACTCCTTTCCAGGGCTTGTAGGTGACGGCAGGGTTATAATATACCTTGTTGTAATCAGAATTTCTGGCACGCCATATACCCAGGGCGGGAGGCGCCACGCCCATGTTGTTGATCATGTGCTCCTCGCTGGCCACGGTCCATAAAAAGTCATTGTCAGGTGCCGGCAGGGAGTAATAATAAGGCAGATTATCCAGATAGATGATGCCTTCATCTTCTGGCGTCATGAGTGTCCAGTCCATGCTGCCGGAGTCATCAGAGAGAAATACGATGTTGGGTTCCACCGAGGTGTTGAGATACAGTGGCGTCTGTGCGAGGGTACCCGGTGCGGCATTCATCTGCTTCGCCGTCAATACCATAATGAGGGCGATTGCAGAGGTGCTGATGATTTGGAACGTCTTGTAATTGCTCATGGCCACTCTCCTGGAGGATGGGGCGGTGACGAATCCTTTTTATATGCGTTTGGCATAATAGGTTTGGAGAATCACAGTAGCCTCGTTTGTTCCCCCCGTGCCTCGGGCTGTGATGCGAAATGTAGTGAGTTCTCCGATGCCGGAAGAATCACCATAACCTGGTTTGATGTTGATATCGTTGTTATCTGCTCTCATGGTGCCGACCAGTTCTATGATGTATTTGGGCTGTGCCTTGACGCCCTCAATGATGCCGGAATAGTTTCTGGCGGATATCCAGACGGCACTGTCGAAATAGTCAGGGGGAGGGTTGGTTTCGGTGACCGGGGGATACAGGCCGGCAGTGCTGCCGTCGAATGCCGTGGTCGAGGTAATCCCGGTGTTGATGAATTCCTCCGCATCCTTCAATGCCGCCTCGGCAGCCTGGAAGGCAAGGTTGAGATCCCGGCTGTTGCCGGCCATTTTTTCCTCCAGGCCGGAAGTGCTCATGGACGTGATGCCGATGAGTGTCAGCACGATGAGGATCAGCAGGCTGACGATGAGCGTGGCCCCTTCCTGCCTGGATCGGCGCAGGGATCGGGGCGCAGGCCGGGATGGAAATGGATGGGACAGCGGTAAGCGCGCAGCTGCATTGTCAAGTGGCATTGGCGTCAGCATCAACCCATGCTCCTGTTTCTCAGCTTGACGGTAGTGGAGAAGATGCGGCGCAGGCGCCGGTCGTCCACGGGATCGTAAACCTCATCCAGCAGGGTGTAGTCCGATGTGTCGGCCTGGGTGTTGACCTCTTCCGGTGTCTGCAGCAGCATGGCAAAGCGCACCGATACCACGTTGGCAAAGTTCCCCACGTCGTCGGCATGCACATAACGGTTGGCGACACCGTCTGCGTCCAGGTCCTCGCCATAGAGAATCTGCAGGTTTTCCACGCCCTCGACCAGTTCCTCGGTCTGGACATTGGCGCCCACCATGCGCTTGCGGAACAGCGCGGGCACGCCCGCAGCATTGGTGCCGATGTAATAGGCGGTCTTGACAAGACTCATGACCATGGCATCTGCACCGTAGGCTTTGCTTAGTTTTGTGGTGGTGTTGACATTGCTCGCGTGGGCTATTGTTGTCGAGATCGCACCTTTTGATACGCTGGTGGCTGCGAAAATGTCAGAATTCATGCAATCACTGATGAGTAAGATATCACCAGTGGTGAACATGTCTGTGCTGGTGACTTGGATGTTGGCATTGTCAGAGAGCATATTCCCTCTCAGATTCAGGGATTCGTCAGTCGAGCCATACATGATGACGATGACATCCGTATCGCTTAGAACCTCGGCGCTGGTGAGCGTCTCCGTGGCGGTGAGCGTGACGGGCAGGCCGCTGTACTCGAACCCGAGGAGCCCGTCGGTGCTGAAGTCCGAGATGCCGTCAGGCGTGCCGTCACCGTCCAGGTCCACGATGTTGTTGGGTATGATCCCGCTGCTGCATCCGGAATAACCGGCCATGCGCAGATCCTCGCTGAGGAACTGCGTGGCGAAGCGACCGTTTTCCTGCAGTCGCGCGGTGCCTTCCTGGATGCGGTACGTCTGTTTGCTGGACAGCATGATCTGGAGGACACCGGTGAGCAGCACCATGCTGATGGCAAGGGCGATCATGACCTCGACCAGGGTCATGCCCTGCTGGGGGCGAAGAGCAGCATTGCGGCAATTGAGGCGTCTGGGCGCTTTCATAGCACGGTCTCCACGGGAAGCTGGGTGGGTGGGAGCTCACCCCGTGTATCGTCCCACTGGATGGTGACGGTGAAGCGGATCTCACTGCCGTTGATGGTGCGGCTGATGGATCCGTCCCCCGCGGGCAGCAGATCCTGCAGCTGCTGTTTCCATTCCGCCAGATCGGCGGCAGCCAGGTCCGCGGGGGAGCAGTTTGCGGTGATCGCCGTGCATGAGGTGCCGCCGGCCTCAGCGTCGATGGCGATGTCATAGTTGCCCTGCCTCGCCATTTTCCGGTTCGCGCGCATGCGGTCGATGATGTCAGAGGCCAGCAGCGTGGCCTGGGAACGCAGGTAGGCGCTGTGATTGTACTTGAGCCCGGTGAGCTGCATGCCCGCGAGGCCCAGCAGGCCGATGGAGAGCACGACCACCGTGACCAGAATCTCTATCATCGAAAAACCCCGTGTTTGCGACAGCGGTTTTTTTGCTATGATGGATCGCATGGGTATGGGCTCCTGTCTGCTAGCAGGCCGTGTACTTGGTGCTGCGAGGGCGTCCCGTGGCCGTGATGCTGATCTGCCGCCCCGGCACGCCTGAGTCGATGCACAGATTGAACGTCGTGGCTGTATTCCCGTTGAGCATGCCACGGGCGGTGTACTGGATGTTGGTGTTGCCTTCCTGATTGACCAGCGTGCTTCCATCCAGGGCCGCATGCGCACGAAGCAGTTCGCCGGTGTTTGTGATCACGATGACCCAGCCATCCTGCCAGGGCGCTGCGCTGTTGCAGCTTGCCTGATTGTCGCTGCTGCAGACTGTGATATTGGTGCCGCGCTTGATGGCCTCGCTGCGCGCAAAGTTGAGCGCCGAGATGAAATCGTTGGTCTGCGATGCCAGCCGGTTGTCGCGGATGATGTTGATGAAGCTGGGCACGGCCAGCGAAGCCAGAATGGCCCCGATGAGCAGGACCATCATCAGCTCGATGAGCGTGAAACCTGTATGTGCCTTTTGCATGCTCATGTTGATACCATCCATAATCCGGCCTGTCACCGATTTGCCGACAAACGGTTTGGGAATGCAGATGAACGGTCTTTTCCTGCTTTTCCTGTCCGGCCGGTCCGCCAGAAGGAGCCGGGCCCGGACTTCTGATGTATCGGCAGTCCCCGAGAAAAAATCCAGTGCCACAGCAGGGCGTGTGTGAAGGTCTTTCGGGATATGAAGAAAAGCGCAGATTGTCTCATCATCGGTGCCGGGCTCATCGGCATGCTGACGGCCCGCGAGCTTGCCCGGGCGGGCCTGCGCGTTCTGCTCCTGGACAGGGGGCGGGCCGGAGGTGAGTCGTCGTGGGCGGGTGGCGGCATTCTCTCTCCTCTCTATCCCTGGCGCTGTCACGCGCCTGTCACCGAGCTGGTTCGCTGGAGCCAGCGCCGTTATCCCGCATTGGCCGACGCCTTGTTCTCTGCCACGGGCGTGGATCCGCAGTGGACCGCCAGCGGGCTGTTGATCCTGGAGCAGGGCGAGGCTGATGAGGCGCTGGCATGGGCGCGGTTGCACGATGTCGAGATGGAGAAAGTGGATGCCGCAGCCTGCCTGCGCCTGGAACCTGCCCTGGGAAGCGCCCCGGAGGGCGGGCTCTGGCTGCCCGGCGTGGCACAGATCCGCAATCCGCGCCTGATCGCGGCACTGAAGGACGATCTGGGGCGGCTTGGCGTGCTTTTGCACGAACACGAAGAGGTCCGGGAGCTGCATCGCGAAAACGGACGTGTCGTCGGTGCCCGTACCCGGGGAGGCATGGTCATAGAGGTTCCCCGTATCGTCATTGCCGGTGGCGCCTGGAGCAGCGCCTTGTTGCAGCACCTGGGCATCGATTTGCGTGTCTTTCCCGTGCGCGGACAGATGCTCCTGTTCCGCGGTGTTCCCGGGATGCTGCGCCGGATCGTGCTCGCCCATGGCCACTATGCGATTCCCCGCCGTGATGGACACATTCTGGTGGGCAGCAGTGTGGAGGAGGCCGGCTTCGACAAGGCCGTGACGGCCGATGTGCGTGATGAACTCCTGGCGGCGGCCCGTGCCCTCGTCCCGGCCCTGGCCGATTGTCCGCTGGTGCGCCACTGGGCTGGCCTGCGCCCTGGCAGCAGGTCAGGCTTGCCTGTTATCGGTCCCGTGCCTGGAATCGAAGGCCTGTATCTCAATACGGGCCATTTCCGCAACGGCGTGGTGCTGGGTCCGGCCAGCGCCCGCCTGCTGGCGGACCTGATCCTGGCGCGAACGCCGGTTGTCGAGCCGGCGCCCTTTGCCGTCGCACACCAGGCGGAGTTCGCCGCGGACTTTCTATAGGTATGATCTTGTAGTAGAATTTCCCGCCTTCAACCAGTCTCACCACCTGCCGGTGTAGCTCAGTTGGTAGAGCAACTGATTCGTAATCAGTAGGTCGGAGGTTCGACTCCTCTCGCCGGCACCACTCCCTCCGGAAACATTGCCTCATGGCCACCAATGAGCACCTCGATCTTGTCATTTCGAGCGCAGCGGGAAATGACAGTATCCCTGTCATTCCGAGCGCAGCGAGGAATCTTGGGAGGCGGTGGGACAGGATTTCTCCCTTCGGTCGAAATGACAGGGAAGTGCGGTCGAAATGACACTTCTATGTCATTCCGAGCGCAGCGAGGAATCTGAAACCGCCGACACGCGGCTTCTTCCTTCGGCCGGGTTAATATTTTCGTGGTGCCGGTCCTGCGGGCCTTTATCCCGCCCCTGATCCCCCGATATTGGGTACCTGCTGGCAGGCATGAGGGTTTCCCGGTATCTTCGGAAGCGTTTCACGGCCGCGGGTTCCTCCTGCAGTGTTGGACGCTGCATCGGCGTGGTGGGGGGGATTGCCCATGGCGAGGGGGGCGCATGGCGCTGAATACGGGCACATGATCGGGGTCAAAGCGATGGAGGAGATGGCGATGAAGAAAAAAGATCTGCCGGCGGCTGCAGGCATACTGATCGTGGTATCCCTCATGGGATGGGTCGTGGCCGATTCGAATGCGGGTGAGGGCAGGAAACAGGCGGCTGAGGAGACGCGCATCACCAGGACTGCACCCCATGGCAACGCGGAAAGCCTGCCTGAGCACCGCTTTGAGAGTCGGGCGGACAGGGAGAGAAAATACCGGAGCTGCCTCTTTACCTATCTGCCCCGCATGGGCAGTGACGTGGCAGCCGAGATCATCCGCGATGCATGCAAGGCGGAATATCTGTAGGCAGCTTCATTTCTCTGCGAGCAGGGCATTGTAAGCCTCCAGGTGCCGCGCCATGGCCCGTTCCGTGGCAAAGACGTCACTGACGTACCGGCGGCCCGCCATGCCCTTCTCGCGCCATCGATCGTTCTGCAGCAGGTACTCCAGCCCGCGGGCAAAGTCGTCCCGGCCGGCATGGTAGCCGAAGCGCGAGGCAAAGCCGTCGGGATTGACCGCGCTTAAGATGGCGCAGCCATGCGCGGCGGCCTCGAGAAAGGAATTGGGCAGGGCCTCGCGCGTGGCGGTGTTGATCATGATCCAGCCCTTGCCGAGTATCTCGCCGTGCAGGGACGAACTGAACTGGTCCACATGACCGGTCATGGTGACATTGGGCAGGTGGCCGAAGCGCGCGTGCAGGCGCTCCTCCCAGGCCTTGTCACGGGATTTGCCCGCAATGATGAAGTCCACGTCGGGGAACTGGCGGGCGAGTTCCAGGGCCAGCTCGGGGCGCTTTCTGCGATCCAGGCGGGCCATGTAGCACACCGTGGGCCTGTCGGCTTTGGCGATGCGGTGGGGTATGGCCACAGGCGTGGGCAGGAAACGCGGTTCCACGCGCGGCCGGTACATGGCTTTAACTTTTGCCACGAGATCATTGGCTATTGTATAGACGGCGTCGGCATTCTTGACGGTATGCCAGACGAAGGGGTTGTGTTCGAACAGATAGTTGTGGAGTACCTGCGCGCGGTTGAGCGAGGGGTCCCTGAACTCCAGCCACCAGTCATGATGATTGCGGGGGTCGCGGCAGGTGATCATATGACGGCGACGGGGCAGGTGGCGCCGGGCCTGGAAACTGATCCAGGAGGGTTCGCAGGAGTGGTAGATCTGGGCATCGGCCCTGCGCAGGCAGGCGACCGCCTCCCAGGGCCGGGCCGGCGAAAAGCCGAGCACGGTGATGCCGTCGAGTTTTTCCACGGGCCGCTGGCCAGCCCGTCGGGGGACGACGGCATAGACTTCATGGCCCAGGCGCGCCAGATGGCCGCCGATGGTCCGGGTCGCGCGGCCGAAGCCGCCGTATTTTCCCCAGGCGAAGATTTCCACGCTGATGAGACAGATCCGCATGCCAGGAATCTCCTGTATGGTCAGGGAGAACCGTGTCTGCCCGTATCGTGGGTAACAGCCTTGCCGTGTATCTGAACCTGGAAAACCACGCCCAGCAGGGAGAACAGCAGGCTGCGCACGAAGATCAGCAGCGAGAGCGCCAGGGCGGCCTCGCCCGGTACCCCGTATGGCATGAGGAAAAAGGCGAAGCCGGCCTCCCGCACGCCAAGCCCGCCCACGGAGACGGGGAACATCAGGACAAGGGTGACCACCGCCCGTATCCAGCCCAGCGTGTCGTAATCCACGGCGATCCCCAGGCCTGTCGCGAAAAGGAAAATGCACAAGGTGACAAGGAACTGGCGGGCCAGGCAGATGGAAAAGATCCGGGCATGAAAGGCTGCGGAACACCCCCGATAGAGCGCAAAGGCCTCGAACACCTTGTTCAGTTTTTCCCTCAGCGAGGCTGGCAGAAGTGCGGTTCTGAGCGCCTGACGCAACACATCGTGACAGCGGGCATTGAAGACCAGCAGATAGATGAAGGCCAGGAGGCCTGCCAGCAGCATCAGGTTTTCCCAGCTGAACCAGCGTCCCTCGGCCTGCCGGTCCACCAGCCAGAAGAACAGGCCTGTCACTGCCACCACCGTGATCTCCAGCAGCCGGTTGAAAAGCACGACGGCCGCGGCTTGCGCGCGTTTCCTGTCGGGGCGCGAAAGATAATACCAGCGGACCGCGGCACCGCCGAGCACGCCCGGGATGACCAGGCTGTACAGCTTGGCGATCATGTTGATGCGAAAGACATCGGATGTGCTCAGGGCGAAACCGTGGGGTGCCATCATGGCCTTGAACTGATAGGCGTTGAGAACGTGGGCAAGCAGCATGGTTGCGAGTCCCGCAATGAAAAATGCCGGATCGACTGCGCTCATGATGGCGAGAGTCTCGCCCAGATGGAACTCCCGGAAGAGCAGATAGAGGATCAGCAAGGTGGCGGTCACCTTGGCGAGGTAGGCGATGTATTTCTTGTTTCTTTCTGTCATGGGTAAGCCGGATTCTACATTACCGTCCAGTGCTCCTGGTTGTACAGGGCTTGTCTCCAGGCCGCAAGACCACCGGCAAGGAGAGGGAAAGACCTGTTGTTCCGGAGCAACTCCCACGGGAATCCGCAGGCCTGGATTTTTTCGCCGCTCCAGAAAACCGCAAAGCGCCCCTTGCTGGATAAGCCCTGCCACTCAAAAGGGCCGATGCCCTTCATGAGTCGGCAGTTTCTTTCTTTTCCTTATCTCATCGAGAAAAGGGTCTGTTTCCAGATATTAAGGGTCTCATAATTGTCCATATCAAAATGTGTAGCCCGGATGGAGTGGAACGTAATCCGGGTGCAGGGGTTTTGCCGTCTGGTTTCCTGGATTCCGCGCTTGCAGCGCTTCATCCAGGCTACCGGACTTTTCCTTATCTCATCGAGAAAAGGGTCTGTTTCCAGATAGTTGCCACCGGCGCCATCGGCGGCATGCCGCATCATGGCATCGACCAGATGTTGCAGCCAGTGTGCCGGCGGGAGGCAATCGTCATCGAGAAAGGCGATGAGATCGCCCCGGGTCCTGGCGATGCCCTGGTTGCGGGCCCAGGATGGCCCGCGCAGCGCGTGGTCCCGGATGACCAGGACTTCGTCCGGCTTGAGCGTCTGCTGCGCAACTGCGCGCAGGCATGCGGAGAGGGTATGGCTGTCAGGGCGGCTGGGTATGACCAGGGACAGGACCTGACGCGGAACGCTCATGGCCGCTTGCCCTGTGCAGGCTGGCGCAGATGGGGGGCGTACAGCTTGCGGTATTGCGCGGCCACCACTTGCCAGGTGAACAACCGGGTCACCCGTTCCCGGGCCCGCCTGCCCAGGTCTTCACAGAGGGTTGTATCCGCCAGAAGCTGCGACAAGGCATCCCGCAGCGCCTGCGGATCCCGGGGGGGCACGAGGCGGGCGGCGTCACCGACGACTTCCGCACATCCCGTGCCATCCGTGGTGATGATGGCACAGCCCGCGGCCATGGCCTCGAGCAGGACGACAGGGAAGTTTTCTGCCTCGGAAGTGAAAACGAAGATGCGGGAGGTCTCATAAAGATCCCGCAGGTCCGGGCTCTTGTTGTCGAGGAAACCATGGAAGATCACCGGTACGCCTTCCGCGCGGGCCAGTTCCTTCAGGGCGGGCAGATAGGGGCCGTCGCCGACGATGTGCGTATCGATCTCAAGATCCATCCCGGCCAGTGCGCGAATGAGATACTGCGCGCCCTTGCGCTGGAAGAGCCGCGAGACAAGCAGAACGCGGTCCTGCCTGGGTCGGGTGGCATCAAAACGGCAGGGATCGATGGCATTGGGGATGATGGTGGTTCTGGCCTCCGGCGCCTTGTCCCGCACCAGTGCCTCGATGGTCCGGCTGGGGCAGACGATCATGTCGGCATTTCTGACGACGGCCTTCCACAACGGTGACAGCAGGTGGTGGAGCCGCGTGAAACGGTCGGGGTTGTAACCCGGCACGTCGGAGCCATGCGCCGTCACGATGTAGGGCAGGCCGGTCAGTTTCTTGATCGCCAGGGCAACCACGCCATCGGGAAAGATGAAATTGGTGTGATTGAGCTTGTAATCGCTGGTACGTTTGAGTCGCATGGCCCGCCAGGCGGCCGTTGCCAGGTACGGGATCATTTCCACGGCGCGGCAGCGTGACAGGTCCTTGCGCCATGTAAAGACACGGTGGATGGTCATCGTGGCCTTTTTTTCCAGGCGCTGCAGTCCCTGAAAATGCATGGTGACGAGATCGATCTTCAGGTCGTGATCTGACTGCAACGCCTCGCACAGGCCGGCAATGACCCGCGCACCGCCTCCACCGAGAGGTGGATATTCGTAGCAGAGCATCAATATGCGACTGGGCAAAGTGCAGGACTCCTGTTCGTATTATTATTGTTGTCTGAATGCATGACATTCGCAGCCCGGATGGAGAAGCGGATTCCGGGGTACGAGGCGTCTCTCCCGGATTCCGGCCATGCAGGCTGCACAATGGCCTGCTGTTCAAGTAACCAAATTGAATATTATACAGTCTGAGGCAGGGGCGAGGACCGGTTCAATATTGGGGGTTATCGATCGGCATGACATGGGCAGCCCGCATGGAGGGGAGCGAGGCGTGGCATGGACTGTGTTTCTCCACGGATGCCGGCCCTTACGGTCTGCATCCAGGCTGCAGGCGGCCCTCAGCCTACAATGCAAGTCATGGTAGTCTGGGTTTGTCTTTCCAGGTCACGCCTGTCATTTCGAGCGCAGCGGGAAATCTTGGGGGCGGCGGGGCAGGATTTCTCCCTGCGGTCGAAATGACACTTCTTCGTCATTCCGAGCGCAGCGAGGAATCCGAAACCGGCGGCACAAGATTTCTCCCTTCGGTCGAAATGACAAGGGGGAGTCGAAATGACAAGGGGGTAGGGTCGAAATGACAGGGGAAGTGGGGTCGAAATGACACTTCTTCGTCATTCCGAGCGCAGCGAGGAATCCGAAACCGGCGGCACAAGATTTCTCCCTTCGGTCGAAATGACAAAGGAGTGAGGTCGAAATGACAAGGGAGTGGGTCGACATGACAAAAGGGGGTGGTGGCAAAAACAAGGAGATGCCGATCCTCGGGGGCTGCATTCAGGCAGCGCGACAGCCGTAAGTCTCAATAGTTGGCCCGTTCCTCGAACTCGAGGCGGCGCATCTCGCGCCAGGGAGGGCAGGTCTTGCATTCGAAGCCGCTGGCTTCGGGGATGTTGGCCAGGCGCGAGGCCTCCAGGGCCACGCACATGCGCACGGCCTCTTCGCTGAGAGGGCGACGCTGCACGTGACCCTGCTTGCCTTTGCGGTTGTCTTTGGATTTGTCTTTGGGCGTGTTTCCGGTCTTGTCCTTGTGCCTGTCTTCGGCCGCGTTGCCGGACGGCGTGGTGAATTGCGCCGTCAGGTGTGCCAGGGCACGCGCGAGGTTGAGATGGGCGTAGACATGGTCATAGCGCGTCCAGTCCTTTTCCCGGAAGCTGTTTCCCATGCCGAACAGATCCCGGTAGTCCAGACTGTCGCGCACGGGGACGTAATGGGGCGAGTCCGCGGTGGGCTGACGGCGCAGTACCGCCAGCACGTCCTCGCAGCGGCGGATGTCGGGCGAGAGATGACGGGTGACGATGCGGCTGTTCTTGACGCTGCGCACCTTGGCGATGCTGACGGCATAGGCGCCCGGTTCGAAGGCGACGAAGTTGTCCAGGGTGCCGGTGCGCCCCAGTTTCTCGGTCTTGCCCCGGTCCAGGGAGCGGTCGTAGTCCACGGTGGAACCGATGTTGAGGGTCCCGATGGCGACGAAGCGGGATTGCGCCTCGTTGCGGCACAGGCCCAGGTCGAAGCGTGTCTCTCCGCTGAACTGGGGCCGCATGGTATGGGCGGAGAACCAGAAATTGCCGTAGCGCGGCAAGGGCTCGAACAACGGTGCCAGCCGGCACAGGGTGTCCTGGTTGTTCAGCACCACCCGGGCGATGGGCGAGAGGCTGTCCAGGGGATAATGGGCGGCGATGATGCGCACGGGAGGCGGATCGTCGGCCTGGCGGCATTGATACCAGCGCACCTGGCTGACGATGTCCTGCCCTGTCTGGTCGCAGTCGATGGCATCATCGTGAGCGGTGGTGGTGGAGAGCCAGCCGCTCAGGCCGTACCACTCCTTCCTGAAATTGGCGGCGCTGACGAAGCTGCCCTCGTCGTGGTAGTCCGAGCTGTCCACCAGGAGGATCTCCGCGCCGTCCTTGTAGGTGAGTTTCGCCGCGAGATAGCAGCCGGCCTTGATGTGCTGATAGCGCACCTTGTCGTTGACGACGCACGCGCGGTAGAGACGCCCGGCATCGAAATTGTCCTCGTAGCGCCAGTCGCCCATGACGGCGGGATCCAGTTCCTCGAAATTACCCAGGTTGAAGGCGTGGATGCGGGCGAGGACCTGGTACTTGTCCTGCGGGGTGTTGAGCCGGGTATCCAGGGCCACGGGACTGTCGAAGCACAGGCGGTTGCGCGCGGGCATGGCCGGCGTATAGCCCGCGCCCAGGTAATCGTGGTTGCCGATGACATAGAAGATGGGCGTGGCCTCCCCGCGGCGCGTGCCCTCGCCCCGGCGGTAGGACGCCAGGATGTCGAAGACCGCATCCAGCTCGTCGCGGCAGCCGCTCTCGGCGCCGTTGCCCAGGTAGAGAATGATGTCCACCCGCTCCTCGTCGATGAGGCGGCGCAGGGCATGGGCCAGCATCTCGGGCGCCAGCCGGTTGAGCGCGGGGGGGCGGCGGGTGGCGGGCGCGGCGGGTTTCCGGGTGCCGTCGCGGCTCAGCGTCTCCAGGTTCTGTTCCGTGGCGATGCGGGTGTCGGCGAGGAGGCCGATCTTGAGTCCGTCCATGGCGAGGCTCAGCAGGGGGACGTCCTCGTAGGTGGTCCATTGCTGGGGCGCGCTGCGCGGCTTGACTGCGGTACAGGACGCAAGGACGAGCGTCACGGCGAGGGCCAGGAGAACCACCGCGCAGTCAGGCAGGGATGGCGGTGGGTCGGACTGGGCTGGGGACACGACAAAACCTCCGCTGCGCGCATGAAACCTCGGGTGGCTGTCTGTCCGTCCCTGGCCGAGGACGTTTTTTCTTCGGCGCCGCTTCCGGGGACGCCGGCACCTGAGTAACCTGAATCTACTCTAAGCCAAAGCCGCCCGCATGGCAAACCCGGCGCCATTCGGGTCGCCTGTCCCTTTCAGTATCCGGTTTCAATATCCGGCTCACTATCCCGTTCAATGCCCGGCCCCGGGTCCGGTCAATTTCTAGTTTCCACTTCCATTTCCTCGGCCGTGCCGTCGCCTGTCGTACCGCTTGGGATCTCGTCCGAGACCTTGACGATCACGCCCTGACTCAGCAGCGCCTGGAAGGCGGCGGCGTCACTCACGTCCTGGTCGTTGTCCCTGCCGTCGTCCTGGTCGAATTCCGTGTCGGCATCCGAGGTGAATGCGATGCCCAGGATGGAGACCCTGAGGGTCTGTCCCAGCAAGGTGGGATCGGAATCCAGCGGGCCCTGGAGCACGATCTCGTTATCAGCGCTTGTGCGGACGAGGGTCGTGGCCACCAGCCTGCCGTTGTTGTCGCGCACCGCCTGGATCTCCAGGTAGTCGCCTGCGCGGAGGTCGGTAAAGCGCATGGGATCGGCGGGCGAGTTGGCCACGGCGCCCGTCTCGTCCTCCATGCGGGTCTGGCTGTCCTCGATGCGTACTGTCAAGGAGTCTTCAGGCGTGATTTGCAGGCTGACCGTATTGTCGGTGAGGGTGTCGGCGACATAGGCCTGGATCTCGATGCCGGCCTCGCGGGCCTTGATGCGTTCCGCGACCAGCCTGCCGCCGGAGAGCCGGCCTTCCACTTCCACGGCAAGGCCGTTGGCAAGCGTCAGCGAGGCGGGTTCTTTGCCCGCATTGGTGGCATCCACCTCCACGCCGTTGATCTTGAAGCGCCCGGTGCCCGCCCAGTCCGTGATGAACCCTTCGAGCTGCGCCTCGTCGCTGTCCTCGGGCAGGGCTTCCGCACCCTCGATGCGCTCGGCCTCGATGAGCCCCTCGGCCGCATTGTAGCTGCCCGTGATCTTGAGCATGCAGCCGGTGTCGCGGCCGCAACTGCCCAGACCGGTCATGATGGTACTGGCAGTGTCGAAGCGGACCCGGATACCACTTTGGAGGGTGAATTCATCGGTTCCGGCGAACGTTGCGAGGGCATCCTTTACCGCTACCGTGTCCGAGGGAGAGAAGGTGCCCTTTTTCTCGATGCGGGTGGCATGGAGGCTGGCGTCGGCGGCGACGAAGCCGCTCACCTCCACGTGGTCGTTGGGTTTCATCTGCAGGAAGCCATAGCCGTCGGCGAATGCCGTGCCCACCGCGTCCACTATCACGGTCCGGCCCATGATGTCCAGGGTGGTGGTCTGTCCGTCCGTGCCCGGGGACAGGCCCGTGATGGGGCCCTGGATCTCGGCCTCGTAGATCAGCTCGTCCAGGGCGAGGCGCCCGGCGCTGTCGCGGCTGCCGCGGATGGCCACCACCATGCCCGTCCTGAGGCCGGTCTCGCCGGCCTCCCTGCCATTGACGAGGAGGCGGCTGTCGTTTTTGAGGAAATATTCCTCGCCGTTGACGAACACGCTGCCGAAACCGGTGACCTGGCCCACGGCCACCATGCCCGTGCCGCCGA
>Ga0256839_1000863_pt1 | contig 38658 bp, 35 predicted proteins | sample 354166metaG_FD_185968 | JGI IMG/M metagenome (GOLD analysis project Ga0256839, IMG submission 185968) | Hydrothermal vent microbial communities from Mid Atlantic Ridge, Atlantic Ocean - 354-166 | ecosystem: Environmental > Aquatic > Marine > Hydrothermal vents | place: Atlantic Ocean: Mid...
AAGTAGCTCCCACGTATAAATGCCACTGCTATGACCATCACTAAAATCGGGGGCAATACCATAGTTACCAATGGGTCTTATTGAATTTATCGTCACATTCTCTTTACCGGTCTGTAATGTTTCTTGGCCCGGTGCATGCCCTAGTGCCTCGGCAGAAGGGGTGTAAACGCGCAAATATTCGCAAGGTAACTGAAATGTTTGGCCATTATCAAAGCTTACTTCTAAGATTCGTGAGGCTTGATGTAACTTTATTTCAGTTAATTGTGTTGTAATTGGATCAGCTTTAATACGCATAGTTATAAAATATAGCGGCTTAAGTCTTCATCTTGAGCCAGTTCAGACAAATATTGGTTAACATAACCGGCATCAACAACAATCTCTTTATCCATTAAATCAGGTGCATCAAAAGAAACGGTCTCTAATAAGCGTTCTAAAATAGTGTGTAAACGACGTGCGCCAATATTTTCGGTTTTCTCATTCACTTCCCAGCCTATTTCAGCAATACGCCGAATGCCGTCTTCCGTAAAACGGATTTGCACACCTTCCGTGGCTAGCAGTGCTTGATATTGTTCGGTGAGTGAGGCTCTAGGCTCGGTTAGAATGCGCACAAAATCGTCGGTTGACAAAGCATTTAACTCAACACGAATGGGAAAACGCCCTTGTAATTCAGGGATTAAATCCGATGGTTTAGCAATATGAAAAGCACCTGATGCAATAAATAAAATATGATCTGTTTTAATCATGCCATATTTAGTGCTTACGGTACTGCCTTCAACAAGTGGTAATAAATCTCTTTGTACGCCTTCCCGCGATACATCACCGCCTCCGCTATCAGAGCGTTTGCAAACTTTATCAATCTCATCTAAAAAGACGATACCATGTTGTTCAACGGCTTCAATAGCCGTTAGTTTTAGTTCATCTTCATTCACTAATTTAGCAGCGTGCTCTTCTGTTAAGAGTTTTAATGCTTCTTTAACCGGTAATTTACGCTCTTTGGTTTTTTGATTGCCAAGGTTTTGAAACATGCCTTGTAATTGGCTGGTCATTTCTTCCATACCGGGCGGTGCTACAATTTCAACACCAATACGTGAGGCTTGTACTTCAATTTCAATTTCTTTGTTATCAAAATCACCTTCGCGTAATTTTTTGCGCATTTTTTGGCGAGTGGCTTCTTCCGTGTCGGACAGCATGCCGCCATCTGCACGAGGTAGCAGAATATCTAAAACTTGTTCTTCTGCTGCATCCATCGCGCGATTTTGCACCACTTGCATTTCTTGCTCGCGTGTCATTTTCACAGCCGTTTCAACCAAATCACGTATAATGGATTCAACATCACGACCCACATAGCCGACTTCAGTAAACTTGGTCGCTTCAATTTTAATAAAAGGAGCATTAGCTAAACGGGCTAAACGGCGCGCGATTTCAGTTTTACCCACCCCGGTAGGGCCAATCATTAAAATATTTTTCGGGGTAATTTCATCGCGAATGGATTCGTCAACTTGTGCTCGCCGCCAGCGATTACGCAGTGCAATGGCAACGGAGCGTTTGGCACTTGCTTGACCAATAATATGTCGGTCTAGTTCATGGGCAATTTCTTTAGGAGTCATCTGTGTCATGGTTGCTTCTTAATCCTCTGGTTCTGCGTCTAATTCTTCAATACGTAAATTGTGGTTGGTATAAATACAAATATCAGCGGCGATATTGAGAGATTTTTCCACAATTTCTTTGGCACTCAATTCGGTATTTTCTAATAAGGCCATTGCCGCTGACTGTGCAAAAGGCCCACCTGAGCCAATGGCAATTAAGTCATGCTCCGGCTCAATCACATCCCCATTACCTGAAATAATTAATGATGTTTTGCTATCAGCAATACTCAATAAAGCCTCCAGTTTGCGTAATGCTCGCTCGGTACGCCAATCTTTGGCCATTTCTACGGCTGCGCGGGTCAGGTTACCATGATGTTTTTCCAGCTTGCCCTCAAAATGCTCAAATAATGTAAAGGCATCGGCCGTTGCGCCTGCAAAGCCTGCAATGATTTTTCCATGATATAAGCGACGCACTTTGCGTGCATTGCCTTTCATAACGGTATTGCCTAATGTCACTTGGCCATCACCGCCAATGACGACTTTATCACCACGGCGTACAGAAAGAATTGTTGTTCCTCTAAAGTTCACTTTTACTACCTGTTTATAGAAAATAAATTCTTAGCATTTTACATGGTTAATTAGGTGCTTGATAGCCTTTAAATTAGAAAAAAAGCAATAAGCTGATGTTGGGGAAAGAGCCGTGCTATCAACGCTAAAAATAAGTTTTATTTTATTTGCTACCATTAAAAAATATAAAATGATAAGCTTTCTCGTCATTATGAATCATTCATTTTTATGGAGTAGCCTGTGCTTAATAAAGTAACCTTGATAGGAAATTTGGGTGCTGACCCAGAAGTGCGTTATATGCCTAACGGTGGGGCGGTCACTAATATTAGTTTAGCCACAACGCGTCGCTGGAAAGACAAACAAACAGGTGAGCGGCGTGATGCAACAGAGTGGCATCGTATTGTATTTTTTAATCGTTTAGCAGAAGTCGCCGGAGAATATTTAAGAAAAGGTAGTCAGGTTTATGTGGAAGGCCGTTTACAAACTCGAAAATGGCAAGACCAAAGCGGACAAGACAGATACACCACAGAAATTATAGCCTCTGAAATGCAAATGTTAGGCAGCCGTACCGGTGGAACTGCGCCTTTAGGTAATCAGGCTTCCGCCACAAATAATGCACCGGCAACAAACACAGCGACACAAAATACAGCAGTCTCTACACCACCGGCTGCCCCCGCATCACAGCCAATGCCTGAACAACCGCCCGCTGCTTATGAAGATTTTGATGATGATATTCCGTTTTAGGAGACACCTAACACTAATTGTGTAAAAGATATTTATAAGCCTCTATTTATAGGGGCTTTTTTTTGGGTTAAATGATTTTTTTATTACGTATTGATAAAGTTAAGGTCACCCATAAAGCTGGGGAGTCATGAGTTCTTTGAATTTGTTGTCGTAAGGTTAAAGTATTTTAATCTTAACTCTGCTTGTATGCGTTCTTCGCATATCGCTACCGCTATCGTATTTCTTCCTGTGTTAAAATGATGTTTTAGCCGTCTTTAATCGCCTTTTACGTCAACGCCTATGCAACCCAAATTTATCCATTTACGTCTTCATTCGGAATACTCATTGGTAGATGGTATTGTGAAAGTGAAACCGTTGATAAATCAATTGGCTGAATTGAATATGCCGGCAGTTGCGATAACGGATCAATCGAATTTATTTGCTTTGGTTAAGTTTTATCGGGCGGCATTGGCTAAGGGGATTAAGCCGATTGCCGGCGCGGATGTGTTTATTGCTAACCCAGATGATGCTACGCAACCGTATAGACTGACTCTATTAGTTAAAAATAATACCGGTTATGTCACCTTAACGGAGCTTATTTCTAAAGCGTATCAAGAAGGTCAGCACTTGGGAATTCCTATGGTGCAGCGTGAGTGGCTAGCGCAAAATAGTGCGGGCTTGATTGCTTTGTCTGGTGGGATGGAAGGTGATATTGGTTTGGCGTTATTGGCACAAGATACGCGTCCGGCAAAGCAGTTGGCTGAATATTGGCGTGAATTATTTCCGGATAGTTTTTATTTGGAGCTATGCCGTGTGGGTAAACGCCAGGAAGAGACCTATATTGCCAAGGCGATACAGTTGGCGGCGGAGTTGGATTTGCCGGTGGTGGCGACTAATAATGTACGTTTTTTAGAGGCGGATAATTTTGCGGCACATGAGGTGCGGGTGTGTATTAATCAAGGGCGGGTAATTGATGATTCACGCCGACCCAAAGAGTATACCGAGCAGCAATATTTACGTAGTACTGAGGAGATGCTGGCGTTATTTGCAGATATTCCTGAGGCTTTGGCGAATACGGTTGAGATTGCGAAGCGTTGCAATATTAGCCTGACCTTGGGCAAGAATTTTTTACCGGATTTCCCTGTGCCTGAAGGCATGTCTTTGGATGAATTTTTTATTGAGGAGTCGCGCAAAGGTTTAAATAAACGTTTAGAAAAGTATCCTGCCATCGGGGATGGTACGCCGGCAGAGAATCGGGTGGCTTATGATGAGCGTTTGCAGATGGAGCTGGATATTATCGTGCAAATGGGTTTTCCCGGTTATTTTATGATTGTGGCCGATTTTATTCAGTGGGCGAAAGATAATGCGATTCCGGTCGGGCCAGGGCGGGGTTCAGGTGCGGGGTCATTGGTGGCTTATGTTTTAAATATTACGGATTTAGACCCGATTGAATTTGATTTGTTGTTTGAGCGGTTTTTAAATCCGGAACGGGTGTCTATGCCGGATTTTGATGTCGATTTTTGTATGGATCGGCGTGATGAAGTCATTGATTATGTGGCGCAACATTATGGCCGTGAGAAAGTGTCGCAAATTATTACCTATGGTTCGATGGCGGCAAAAGCGGTTATTCGTGATGTGGGGCGGGTATTGAGTCATCCTTACAGTTTTGTGGATCGGTTATCTAAATTGGTGCCGTTTGAAATTGGGATGACATTGACCAAGGCACTTAAGGAGGTGCCTGAGTTTCAAGATTTGTATGATAATGATATTGAGGTGAAAACCTTGATGGATATGGCTTTATCCTTAGAAGGTACGGTGCGTAATGCCGGCAAGCATGCCGGTGGTGTGGTGATTGCACCGACTAAACTGACGGATTTTTCTCCCTTGTATTGTGAGCAAGGTGGGGGAAATTTAGTGACTCAGTTCGATAAGGATGATGTGGAGGCGGTAGGGCTGGTCAAATTTGATTTTTTGGGCTTGCGTACTTTGACCATTATTGATTGGGCGTTGCAAACTATCAATAAAAAGCAGGCTGAACTCGGGGAACCATTAGTTGATATTACGCAAATTCCGCGTGATGATGCCGCATCCTATGCTTTATTGACCAATGCACAAACGACGGCGGTGTTTCAGTTAGAATCGCGAGGTATGAAGGAGCTGATTAAGAAGCTCAAGCCGGATTGTTTTGATGATATTATCGCTTTGGTGGCTTTATTTCGCCCAGGGCCTTTGGAATCAGGGATGGTCGATGATTATATTAATGTAAAACATGGGGCTAAAGCGGAGTATGCGCACCCTGTTTTAATACCGATATTAGAGCCTACCAATGGGGTTATTTTATATCAAGAACAAGTGATGCAGATTGCCCGTGAGATGGGGGGCTATACTTTGGGTGGTGCTGATTTATTGCGACGTGCAATGGGTAAAAAGAAAGTGGAAGAGATGGCGCAACAAAGAGCTATTTTTACCAAAGGCGCAGTGGACGGAGGCATTGACGAAGATATTGCGACTTATGTTTTTGATTTGATGGAAAAGTTTGCGGGATATGGCTTTAATAAATCACATTCGGCGGCTTATGCTTTGGTGGCTTATCAAACGGCGTGGTTAAAGGCGCATTATCCTGCGGCGTTTATGGCTGCGGTATTGTCTTCTGATTTAGATAATACCGATAAGATTGTCATTTTGATTGATGAGTGTCAAATCATGAATATAAAGGTCGTTCCACCGAATATTAATCTTTCTCATTACCAATTTACGGTAAATGATCAAGATGAGATTGTGTATGGTATTGGGGCGATTAAAGGTGTGGGTGAAGCGGCGATTGATGATTTGCTGCAAGAGCGTGACAAAAATGGGGCATTTAAGGGTTTATATGATTTGTGTAAGCGTGTTGATTTACGCAAAGTGAATCGGCGTGTGTTTGAGGCGTTGATTCGTGCAGGGGCGTTTGATATTTTTAATGAAAATCGAGCCAGTCATCTTGCTGAGTTACCGACGGCCTTAAAGGTGGCTGAGCGGCATATCAAAATGGCATCTGTTGGCCAGAATGATTTATTTGGCTTGGCAGTTAATGCCGAAGAGAGTGCTGATGAGGTGCAAGATTATGCGCATTATGTTCCGGCTTGGCCTGAAAAAGAACGCTTGGCATTGGAAAAACTGGCTTTAGGCTTGTTTTTAACCGGGCATCCGATTGATCAGTATCGTGCTGAGTTAGGTCATATTGTGAGTAATAGTTTGGCAGGTAATTTGGCCGCCATTGAAAAAAGTCGCGGAAAAATTGATGTGCGTTTAGCCGGCATCTTGGTAGGAATCAGAACCCGTTTAGATCGCAAAGGGCAGACCATGGCTTTTTTGACTTTAGATGATAAAGGTTCACGTATGGATGTGACGATTTATGCGGAGAAGTTTGAGATTTTTAAGGATATTTTGACGGCTGATGAAGTATTGATAGTGGAGGCCACAGCACAGCTTAATGGTTATTCAGGGATGTTGAATATTGTGGCTGATAAAATATTGACCATGGAGCAAGCACGTGAAGAGTATGCGCGTTGTATGATGTTGGAGTGGAACAGTCTTGTTGTCGAGGCAAACACACAGACATTTATAGCGAGTTTGCAGGAAGTGATGCAACCCTTTACCGGGGGGCGTTGTATGTTGGTCATTAATTATCAATCGGCAACCGAGAAAGCCAGTGTGCAATTAGGCGATGCATGGCGTGTGCATCCCACGGATGAGTTGATATTACGCTTGCAACGCCTTTTGCAACAAGATGATGCCGTTTATGTTAAATACCGATAAGGCGGCACATCTTGAGGCATGTCCTGAGTGTGATTTATTGATTGATGCTTCGGAGCAAGTGCGGGAAGGTTATGTGAGTCAGTGCCCGCGTTGCTTAGGGGTGTTGGAGCACCCTTTGCGCTTGTCGATTAAACATAATTTTATTTGTGTTTTAACCGGTTTAGTTTTTTATTTTCCCGCTATCTTTTTACCGATTTTAAAATTTACCATGTTGGGTAATACTGAGGCCATGTCGATAGTGGGTTGTGTATTAGCCTTGTTTGCGACGACAAATTATGGGATTGCCGGCATTGTCTTTTTTACTTTAGTGTTAGTACCCTTGGTAAAAATGATGCTCATTATTTTTGTCACAACCCGTTTATATTATTCTGTTAAAACACCTTTTCTGGCGGTAAGTTTTCGTTGGTATAACAGTTTGAGTCATTGGGGGATGCTGGATATTTTTTTATTGGGGGTGTTGGTGGCGGCGATTAAATTAGCTAACGATGCTGAGTTAGAGCCGGGCTTGGGCTTATATGCTTTTATTATTTTGTTGTTGAGTAGTGCCTTGCAAACTCAATTGTTGAATAAAAAATTACTGTGGAAGTTAATTGAACGCCATGGGCAATAGACCGCTTTCTGCTTTGCAACAAGGGTATTTGTGTTGCCGAAGCTGTCATAAACTTATTCCTAAGGCTGGCCAAGTCATGCGTTGCCCGCGCTGTCGGCGTAAAGTTTATCCTAGGGTTCCGTATAGTTTGGCGCAAAGCTGGGCTTTGCTGTTAAGTGGCTTTTTTTTGTATATTCCTGCCAATGTTTTACCGATTATGACTTTATATAAAGGGGGAACGATTCGTACTGATACCATTATGTCGGGGATTATTAATTTGATGCATATCGGGATGACACCGATTGCCATTATTGTCTTTATTGCGAGTATTTTAGTGCCATTATTGAAGATGTTGGCTTTGGCGATGATTTTGTTGGCGGTGCAATGTAAGAGGCAATGCAATGTTTGTCTGCGTACTAAAATGTATCGGGTGGTGGAGTTTGTTGGGCGATGGTCTATGCTGGATATTTTTGTGATTAGTATTTTAGTGGGTATTGTTAAGTTTGGCCGAGTTGCTTCGGTCGATGTAGAGCCGGCCGCATGGTTGTTTGCTTGTGTGGTGATTTTAACCATGTTGGCAGCCATGCGCTTTGATTCTAGGCTTATTTGGGATGAAATTAATGAATACGAGTAAGCCGATTGTGACCCGAAAAACGTGGCTTTCGGGGATTTGGTTATTGCCTTTAATCTCTGCGTTGTTGGGTGGTTGGGCAATTTATCAAAATATGACGGAAAAAGGCATAGAAATTACCATTATTTTTGCCGATGCTGCCGGTATTCGGGAAGGTAAAACCTCGATTATTTATAAAGGGGTGCGTATTGGTGTGGTGCAGGAGGTGTTGATGAGCAATAATCTGCAACAGGTAAAAGTGATTGCCGAAATTCAGCGTACGGCTGCTGAAGGTTTAAGGGAGGGAACCGGGTTTTGGTTGGTTAAGCCGAAAGTTTCCATTACTGAAATAACGGGTTTAGATACCATTGTATCGGGTAATTATATTCAGATGCACCCTGGTGGCGGTGCGGAAAAACGGGAGTTTATTGCACTGAGCAAGCCGCCTGTATTGGATGACACGGAGGGCTTGCATATTGATATTTTTGCCGATCATTTAGGCTCGATAGCGCGGGGGTCTAAGATTTATTTTCGTGAAATTCCGGTAGGTGAAGTGCTGGATTATGAGCTGGCAGAAGCGCAAAATGGTGTGATTATTAAAGTGATTATTGAAGCGCGTTATGCACATTTGGTGAAAAAGTCGTCGCGTTTTTGGAATGCCAGCGGATTATCCATTAAAGCAGATTTAAGTGGTTTTTCTATGCACACTGAATCTATTGCGGCTTTAATTGCCGGTGGAATTGCTTTTTATACGCCGGAAACGGAAATTGGTGAACAAGTGGCGCAAGGAACGCGCTATAAGTTACATAGTGATTTTGATAGTGCCAAAGTAGGGATTGCGGCCAAAATAACATTTGAATCTGCTATTGGCTTGGAAGAAGGGGTCACAGAAGTTAAATATGATGCGTTTAAGATTGGGATCGTTAAAAAATTACGTTATAAGAAAACGGGTAAAAATGTGGTTGCTGATGTGGTGTTTGACCCCAGAGCAGAAGAGTTATTAAAAACGGGCACGAAGTTTTGGTTAGATAAGCCTAAATTTTCTTTAACTGATTTTTCTGGGTTAAAGTCAATCTTGCAAGGTAGGCATATTCGGATGCAAGCTGGGTTGGGCGAGTCTGCTCGGGAATTTACCGCTTTAAATAAACCTCCTTTAATGTCGTTAGGTGATAAGGGAGTCCATTTAGTTTTAAAGGCAGAAACCTTAGGTTCACTGGAATATGCCAGCCCTGTTTTGTATAAAAACATTCAAGTTGGGCAGGTGCATGATTTTAAACTCGATGCACAAGGCAAGCATGTTTTAATTGATATTTACATTACCGAGCGTTACGCACATTTGGTGGCAGCTAATTCACGCTTTTGGAATACCAGTGGCGTGCAAGTGTCTTTAGGAACGGCCGGTATGGAGATTAAAACAGGTTCGATGGGTGCTATTTTAAATGGGGGCATCGCCTTTATTACGCCGGCACAGAATAAAAAGAAAGTACGCGCAGGGGCTATGTATCCGTTGTATGAAAATTATTTGGCAGCAACGGAGGAGGGTTTATTGTCGTATCATCCAGAGAGCGATACGACTGTGCTTCGCTTGATAAGTGATGAATTGGGGTCAATAGGGATTCATTCTCAGGTCTATTATAAAAAAATCCCTGTGGGTAAGGTGGTGCATTATCATTTAAGTCCTGTTGATGACAAAATCGTCATTATCGTAGCGATAAAAAATAAATATGCGCACTTATTGTCTGCGGCTACACGATTTTGGCGGCATAGCGGGGTGCAGATTAAAGCGGGTTTGTCGGGGGTGGATGTGAATATGGCTTCGGTACATTCACTTTTAAATGGAGGCATCAGCTTTGCAAATCTGCCGGCAACAGAATTGACTCAGCAGGCTATGCCTGAGCATTACACCTTATATGCAAGCAATGAACAAGCATTACAGACAGCACAGGAAATTCATATAAAATTTGAACTGGCGGAAGGAATGACGGCCGGTACTGCGATTAAGTATTTAGGGATTCAAGTGGGAGAAGTAACGGCGGTGCGCTTAGCGGATGATAATCAATCGATTGTTGCCACCGCAAAATTAATAGGCAGTGCGGCTGATTTTGCGCGTCAAGGCACTCAATTTTGGCTGGTTAGTGCGCAATTGGGCTTATTTAAAAATAAACACCTAGGTACCTTGTTGGGTGGTAATTATTTGGAAATCGCGCCGGGGAGTGGTGCCAAGCAAACCGTTTTTACAGGACGGCTTAATTTGCCTGAGATTAAGCAAGGTAAATATATCGTTTTAAAATCAGCACGTTTAGGGTCTGTGCAGGTAGGTAACCCGGTTTTGTATCGACAAGTACCGGTCGGTGAGGTGCGCCGTTTTCAATTGTCTGATAATGCCAAATATGTGTTGATTGATATTTATATCGCGCCTGAGTATGCGAACCTGGTGCGGGCGAATACTAAATTTTGGAATGCCAGTGGAGTTAATGTGGATTTTGGATTATTTTCCGGTGCACAACTTCGTACTGAGTCGATGGAAAGCATTGTATTAGGTGGCATTGCGCTGGCAACACCGGAGGATACTGCTGAGATTGTCCATAATGGACATGTATTTGATTTGCATGCCGAGGTAGAGCCTGAGTGGTTGGCATGGGAGCCTGATATTCAGGTAGGGCGAGAGTAAGGGGGAGGTTTTTTATGCCGCGAGAAACCGGCGTAATAAATCCAGTGATAAGATGGCTGCTTGATTTTGTTTACGTTGCGGTGGGCCACCAATCGTATGCGTACTATGCAGGATGTCACTCGGAGTTAAGAGTAGGGTCGTTAAGCAAATAGTCTCGGCTTTATTTTGAAATTGCGCACAACTGCCTTGATAAGTTTGTACTAATACCAAGTCTGTTTGCTCTTGTCCTTGTGTTTTTTGCGCCATTTTTATTGTTGTGTGAAGGCGGTCTGTACTATTTAATGATTCGGTTGCCTGATGAAAGGCTTGCTTAAAAACGGCACTGAATAGCCACGCTTGGCCTAAGCACTTTGCCGCGATGAGGCCTTGAGAGGCGGTTTCTATAACGGCGAGGCTTAAATCCTGTTGTTGCATGGCGTGGGCGATAATATCAATAAGCCCTCTTTGTGCCTGATTGCTGTTATCTATTGCAAAAACGTAATCCCCTAGACTGTCCGCCACTTGTCGGACAGTGGTATTCAGTAGTGCTTGTTTTGTATTCGCCGGAAAAAGTAATTTGGTTTGTACTTCGTCTGTGCCTGCACGAAAACTAAGTTGTACCTGTTGCGGTAAAGTAATGTTTGTTAGTTTTTCTTGAATGTCGGATTCACCGATACCAATGGTGCGTAAGGTAAGCAACTGTTTAGCTTGTAGCTTAAAGCGTTGCCTGAGTTGTTTGGCGATAAATTCTGTAAACATACCTTGCATTTCAAAAGGGACGCCGGGAACAAAGACAAACCAGCAACCTTGCTGTTGTAATGAGAATCCGGGAGCCGATCCCCATGGGTTATCAATACGCGCAGCACCTTGTGGGAAATAGGCTTGTTTACGGTTGGCATCAGCCATAGCTCGCTTGCGATGAGCAAAAAATTGCTTTATATGTTCTAGTGCCGTTACATCAAACTCAAGTGGTCGCGCAAAGGCCTCGGCAACCGCTTGTGTGGTTAGGTCATCAATTGTAGGGCCTAAGCCACCTGTGCAAATACAGACATCTGCACGAGTCGCTATTTCTTGCAATAATTTTTTCAGGTCTGCTAAGTTGTCGCCTACTGCTGTGTGTCGCGTGACGCTAAAGCCCAGTTGTACCAGCTGTTGTGATAGCCATGCGGCGTTACTATCTACGGTCTGACCGCTGATAACTTCTTCACCTTGGGAAAATATTTCGACAATGGGGGGCATTATGCAAGACTTTTAAGCAAAAACTTTGTTGATAAAAATAGAAATATCGGCAATTTCTTCTAAACATAATGTGTGTTGCATCGGGTATTCATGCCAGCTAATTTGATAGTCCATGGCATGCAAGCGGTTAAAGGCATCTTTGGCTATGTGTGGTGCAATCACTGGGTCTAAGTTGCCATGAGCCATAAAAATGGCAGTCGCATCATTTTCTGGGGCGCGTTCAGATTTAAGTTGTTCGGTTGTCGGCATATAAGTGGAGAGTGCTAAGATGCCTGCTAATTTTTGAGGGTAGCGCAGACCTGTATGTAAGGCAATCACTCCGCCTTGAGAGAACCCTGCCAATAAGATGTTTTCCGCTTGGATGCCCTTGTCTATTTCTCTTTGTATGAATTGTACAATGTTGTTTGATGAGTCATATATATCATTTATGGCAACGTTGCGGGCTAAGGTTGCATCCAAAATATCATACCAAGAGGGCATTTGCATGCCGCCATTAATGGTGACGGCTTGTATGGGGGCGTTGGGAAAAATAAAATTAATATTGGCCGCTTTATGTAGCTTGAGTTCGGGAACGATGCCTTCAAAATCATGTCCATCAGCTCCTAATCCATGTAGCCAGATAATGGAGTAAAGAGGTGTGGATGAGGCGGGTATTTCGACGCAACTGAGTAGGGAAGACATAGATTTTTGGAGGTTGTTGTATTGAGTGTTAGTTTATTGTTTAGCTTGTGTTTTTGTTTGCCAATTCTTTTTACGTTTGAGTTTTTTGGCGGCTTTGCGTTCACGAATAAGGGCGAGTTCTGCTAATTCTTGTTGCATCATTGCCGGTGTTTCTAAGGTGAGCCTGCCTAGTAAGCCATCACGTAGTTCTGTGAGTATGATTTTAGCGACTTTGTCGATATCAATATGGCCACCACTGCGTAAGCATCCCCGTTTTTTACCAATGATTTGTAGTAATTCATAATCACTAGGGGGGAGTGTTGTAATTTGATAGCGTTGTTTTAGTGCTTCTGGGTAATGTGTAAGTAAAAACTCACCCGCAAAAGAGGCTACATCATCATGTTTTAATGCGGTATCTTTAATTGCGCCGGTGGTTGCTAAGCGGTAACCGGTATTGTGATTTTCTAAGTTAGGCCATAACATACCCGGCGTATCACAGAGAATGATGCCGTTGTGTAAGTCAATACGCTGTTGTCTTTTGGTGACGGCGGGTTCATTGCCGGTTTTGGCGATAGTACGTCCTGCTAATGCATTAATTAATGTTGATTTGCCGACATTGGGAATGCCCATAATTAAGACATGAATCACTTTAGTTGCTGTGTCTTTATGTGGGACTAATTTACGGCATAAATCGACTACATTTTGTACTTTATCGCTTTGTGTGGCTGTTAAGGCGAGGGTCTTGACCCCTTCTTCTTGCTCTAAGTAGTTTTGCCAAACGGCTGTTCTGGCAGGGTCTGCCAAATCCGCTTTATTTAATATTTTTATACAGGGTTTGTTGCCGCGTAGGTCTGATAATAGTGGGTTGGCACTACTGAAAGGTAAACGTGCATCCAGTATTTCAATGAGTAAATCAATTTCGGGCAGGCTTTGTTTAATTTCTTTGCCTGCCTTGTGCATGTGTCCTGGGAACCATTGGATTTGCATTGCTTTAGCCTTTATGTTTTAGCAATATGTAAGCCGCATTCTTTTTTGGTAGCATCTTCCCACCACCAGCGACCGGCACGTTCGTGTTGATTCGGTAAGACAGGGCGCGTACAGGGTTCACAACCGATACTGATAAAGCCGTGTTTGTGTAATTCATTGAAGGGGACTTGGTAGGCTTCTATGTAATCCCATATTTGTGCTGAACTTTGATTCACCATGGGGTTAAATTTGATTAAGGTATGTTCTTTACTTGAAAAAGCAACATCGACTTCAATTGCATTAATATTTTGCCGCGTACCGATGCTTTGGTCTTTACGTTGCCCTGTAATCCACGCATCAACTTGCGCCAGTTTGCGTTTTAAAGGTTCTACTTTGCGAATGGCACAGCATTCTTGATGGCCATCCTCATAAAAACTAAACAGACCTTTGGCTTTAACCAGTGCTTCAATACTTGCATGGTTTGGGGAGAGTAGTTCAATATCAATTTTATAATGTTGGCGTACTTTCTCGATAAATTGGTAGGTTTCGGGGTGTAAGCGACCCGTATCCAGGCAAAAAATTTGTATATCTGGGCGAATTTTTAAAGCCATATCCAGAACGACTACATCTTCTGCCCCGCTAAATGAAAGTGCAATACGCTCATAGTTTTCTAATGCATGGCGTAGTATTTTACGTGGGTTTTTATTTTGAAGTTCAGCTTGGATTGATTTGATATCGTGCATAAATTTATTAGGTTGAGGGAGGGAGTGTGTATTAGCGTGCATTATTTTGAATAATGCTGTTAACATCTGCTTCACTAAGGCCGGCAATGCTTGCAATTAAGGGAGTCGTGAGCCCTGCCTTATGAGCATTTAAAACGATTTGCGTTTTTGTTTGTAAAGAGCCTGCTTTAATTCCCTGCTCAATGCCTTTTTCAACACCTTGATCAAAACCTGTTTCCAAGGCTAAATTAATGGATGATTTTTGGATATAAATAAACTCTTTACGTTTATGTTGTAGTTCTAGCTCTTCAGGAGAGAAGTTTGCTTCATTTGCAATTTCGAGTGCTTGCTTTATCTCAGGTTGTACTTGTTCTGGAATACAGTCTAATTTGCCTGCATTTTTAATAAAATAAATCCATTTGTCTTGCGCGGTTTGCAATTCAGCTAAGCAAAACACTTTTTTAAAGGCATAATCGGTTTTAACGTCTAAAAATTTCATAGATGTCGGGCTTATTGTTGCAAGTATTGGTTTAAAAAGTCATCAAACGATAAACTATCTTTTGCTTCAATTTCTTGTTGCTTCGTTAAAGATGCGCTGGCCATGGCATTAAATTTTGCCGTTTCTGTACTATTAAGCTGGTCGGCGGTAAACTTTTTTGCATGCTTGGCCGATAATTGGTCGGCAAATTTGGCATACGGTTGCTGAGCAGATTGCATGGCCGCTAAAATACGGGCTGAAGGGGTTAAGTCGGGGGTTTCAACCAGTTTACGTTGTTCTGTCAAGGCTTGCGTATAATGCTGAACCGCTTCCCCTTGGTCTAAAATATGACAGACTGCTTGCATATTATCAAGAATATCAGTTGCCCAGTCTTGCAAGCGGATGGCTTGCCGGCCTTTTATTAATTCAATATTAGGTTGCCGGCCTGCATTGGCAACGGTCAGTTGGTTGGCATTATTGGTTTGAAAGTCCTCGGTACTCATTTCGGGGCTATCTTGTAATAAGCAAGTTAATAAAAAGGCTTCAATAAAACGTGCACGGCTCGCATCAATACCAATTGGGTTAAATAAATCTAAATCAAGTGAGCGGATTTCTACATACAACACGCCACGACGCTTAAGGGCTAAGGTCGGTTTTTCACAAGGGTTGATGATTTGTTTAGGGCGAACGGTGCTGTAATATTCATTTTCTATTTGCAAAATATTGCTATTCAGTTGGTGGTACTCATTGGCCACTTTTACCCCGATTTTTTCATACTCGGCATAAGGGGTATTGATGGCGCGCGATAAGCTGTCTACATAGCCATCAAGGGAATTATAATCAATATTTAAATTTGCTTGGTTATTGCTTTTATAGCCAATATCACTCATACGCAATGAAGTGGCGTAGGGGTGATAAAGCGTGCCGTTATCAAATTCGGCAAATTGTGCCATCAGTTCCGGCCGTGTTTTAAAGAAATTTTTACAAATGGCAGGCGATGCACCAAATAAATATAAAATCAGCCAGCCTTGACGTTGAAAATTACGAATTAAATCAAAATAGGCGTTTGCCTGAAAATCCTCTAATGAGGCGGAAGAGCCTTCTAGCTGGTGTAGTATCGGCCAGAGCGTTTCCGGAAGTGAATAATTGAAATGTATGCCGGCAATGGCTTGCATCGTACGCCCATAACGATGCCATAAACCTTTACGGTAAATATGCTTCATGGTGCCGATATTAGAGTGACCATATTCTGCAATGGGAATGCTTTCATCACCATTGATGCCGCAAGGCATACTACTCGCTAATAAATGTTCATTATCTAAATTATCATAGACAAATTGATGGATATGATGCAAAAAACGTAAGCTGTCATTAATATCTGCAAAGGGCGGCGTGATAAATTCCAATAAGGCTTCGGAATAATCTGTTGTGATATGTGGGTGCGTCAGTGCCGAGCCAAGTGCAACAGGGTGGGGTGTTTGCGCAATAAAGCCTTGATTGGATAAGCGTAGGCTCTCTTTTTCTATGCCTTTTAGCCCATTTTTTAAAAGAGGTTGTTGATTCGCGTTGATGAGCCGTTGTAAACGGTTTAAATTTGTCGTATTCAAAATGTTAAAAACCTAGATAAAAGTGCTACCATCTATTATATAACTGTTTCGGGGCTAGAGATAAATATTGTGCAGCAATCACAGAATGAGGCATCGTCGGCACTGACGATTTTGCGTAGCGTTTTTGGATATGAGGCGTTTCGGGGGCAACAAGCGGATATTATTGCGCAATTGATTGCCGGGCATAGTGCGGTTGTTTTAATGCCTACCGGAGGCGGAAAATCACTTTGTTATCAAATTCCTGCGATGGTGCGTGAGGGGGTGGGCATTGTCATTTCTCCTTTGATCGCATTAATGGAAGACCAAGTTAATGCTTTGCATCAATTAGGCGTGCGAGCCGCTTATTTAAATTCGACCTTAACTTTTGAGCAAGTACAAATCATTGAACAGCAATTACGCAAGAATGAGCTGGATTTACTGTATGTTGCGCCGGAGCGTTTAACCACCGAACGCACATTGCAATTATTTAGCCAAATTCAGGTAGCGTTATTTGCGATTGATGAAGCGCACTGTGTCTCGCAATGGGGGCATGATTTTCGGGTTGATTATTTGCAATTGTCATTATTGGCGGAGCGTTTTCCTGCTATTCCACGTATTGCACTCACGGCGACCGCCGATCAGCGTACGCGTGCAGAAATTATCACGCGTTTAAGCCTGACGGAAGCTCGGTTGTTTGTTAGCGGCTTTGACCGGCCTAATATTCGTTACCGAATTGTTGAAAAAAATAATGCACGCCAGCAATTGCTGGCTTTGATTAAAGCAGAGCATCAAGGTGATGCGGGCATTGTTTATTGTTTATCACGTAAAAAAGTTGAATCTACCGCACTGTGGTTACAAGAGAAAGGTATTGATGCTTATCCTTATCATGCCGGTTTGTCACACCAGATACGCAAAGCACATCAGCATAAGTTTTTAATGTCCGAGGGGGTTGTGATTGTTGCGACAGTCGCTTTTGGGATGGGAATTGATAAGCCGAATGTACGCTTTGTGGCACATTTAGATTTACCTAAAAGTATTGAGGGCTATTATCAAGAAACCGGTCGGGCAGGGCGTGATGGTGAGCCCGCGAATGCTTGGATGGCGTATGGTTTGCAGGATGTCATTATGCTACGGCAAATGTTACAAGGCTCTGATGCCGATGAAACGCATAAACGTGTGGAATTACACAAACTCGATGCGATGCTGGGTTTATGTGAGCAAGTTTCTTGTCGACGTGAGGTTTTATTGAGTTATTTTGGTGAAACACAGCTTGAGCCTTGCGGCAATTGTGATACCTGTTTAGAGCCTGTAGAGACGTGGGATGGCACAGTTGCGGCGCAACAAGCACTTTCCTGCATTTATCGAACTGAACAACGCTTTGGGGTTAATTATCTTATCGAAGTATTATTGGGCAAAAATTCTGAACGTATACGCCGTTTTGGCCATGAGCAACAAAGTACCTTCGGCATTGGTAAAGCCTTGACGGAAACACAGTGGCGTTCTGTTTTTAGGCAGTTAGTGGTCAAAGGTTTGGTTGATGTCGATTTTGAATATGGCGCGTTAAAACTGCATCCTAGTTGCCGGCCTTTATTGCGTGGAGAAACGCAAATCCGCTTTCGTAAAGAACTTAAGACAAAAAGTAAGAAAACCAAGCTTCAGCGCGGTGATTTTGCTAAGCACAGTGATAATGTGTTATGGGATGCTTTACGTGCAAAGCGGCGCGCATTAGCTGATGCACAAGACGTGCCGCCGTATGTGATTTTTAATGATGCCAGTTTAATGGAGATGGTGGAAAAGCGGCCGAAAAATGAACAACAATTTTCCCAAATTTCAGGGGTAGGGGAACGTAAGCTTGAGTTATATGCAGAGGATTTTCTGAGTATCATACAGAGCGTGCACACGAGCCAAGAGCAAAACTCTATTTTAACGGAAACGGTCGATGAGACGGTGGTACTCTTTAATGCCGGCTTTTCAGTTGCAAAAATTGCCCTGCAACGTGAATTAAAAGAAACCACCATATATGGTCATTTAGCACAAGGTATTGCTCAGAACTTAGTTAATTTAAGCGATGTCGTTGAGTTGAGTGAGCAAGAACTCAGCTCTATTCAAAATGAAATTTTAAATTTATCGGCTCAGCCGGAAGACGCTTTGAAACCTGTTTATGATGCCTTGAGTGGTGTCTATGATTATGGTGTTATCCGTTGCGTGAAAGTTGCAATGGAACTTTAAGGCTTTCTTATATTGCATAAGTATTGCATCCTTGCTACCATCCAATTTCCATAATTTAAAAATAACAATAACAACAATGAGGAATCATTAATGAGTGAAGAAGAAAGCAGTAAAAGTTTGTATGAGCAAATTGGTGGTGAAGCAGCAGTTGATGCAGCGGTAGATCTTTTTTACCGTAAAGTATTGGCAGACCACCGTATTAATCGCTTTTTTGACAATACTGATATGGAAGCACAAGCGGCTAAGCAAAAGGCTTTCCTAACCATGGCATTTGGTGGACCTGCAAATTATACAGGTGAAGATATGCGCACCGGTCATGCCAAATTAGTAAAAATGGGGCTGAATGCGTCACATTTTGATGCTGTGATGGAACATTTAGGGGCGACGATGAAAGAGCTGGGTGTGCCTGATGATTTAATTGCGCAAGCTGCTGCCATTGCAGAAAGCACACGTAATGATGTGTTAGGTCTATAATAGTAAATACTCGTTTTTTATTTAAAGTTTGAAACCGAATAAAGCCTTTTATTTCGGTTTTAAGCTTTATTTTCTTTAGGTTTTCAATATCTAAAGCATTTTGAGTTTCGAACACTTTTTCTCTTAAAATTGACTGGCGGTATCCCCCGAAAGTTAATCATCATATATACTCATTGCGCATGAAATTTTGGCACTTAAACACGTAGATATGTTTATCGGGCTGGTGTGTAGGGTAGCCAGAGCATAGCCAAAGTTTTGTCGGTTAAAATAAAAGCACACGGTAGAGTCAATCAGGGCATGTGTTTATTCATATGCTGAGTAACGCTATAATGGTGCATCTAATACAAGCTGTTTAAATGAAGAGGAAAACTCTATGGCAAGTCATCAAAATATGAGCGCAGCCGAGCGTATTGTAGCGGATGCACGGAAACACCAAACGGAACGTGAAAAAACATATCGCGGTCAAGCTTTAAAAATGTACCCTTGGGTTTGCGGTCGCTGTTCGCGTGAGTTTGATAATAAAAATTTACAAGAATTAACGGTGCATCATAAAAATCATAATCATGATGATAATCCGGCAGATGGCAGTAATTGGGAATTATTGTGTTTATATTGTCATGATAATGAGCATTCCAAATATGAGGAAATGCGCTTTGGTAGTGCTAAACAAGAGCAGGATAATTCAGGTGGCACGCATAACCCCTTTGCCGGTTTGGGTGATTTGCTAAAAAAATGAGCAAATGCCCTTGGGCGCAAGCGCACCCGCTAGAAGAACATTACCACGATACCGAATGGGGAGTGCCGGTACATAATGAGCGTTTATTATTTGAGATGTTGATTTTAGAAGGTGCGCAGGCTGGCTTGAGTTGGTTGACGGTTTTAAAAAAACGCGAGGGGTATCGTCGGGCATTTGCTGATTTTGATGCGCATAAAATTGCCTGTTTTAGTGAGGCAGACCAAGAAATATTAAGGCATAACCCTGATATCATCAGAAATAAATTGAAAATTAAAGCGGCAATAAGCAATGCACAAGCTTTTTTGGCAATACAAGCGCAATTTGGCAGTTTTGATCACTATATTTGGCAGTTTGTGGGTGGCGAAACGGTTAATAATGCTTGGCAGACTATGCAAGATGTGCCGACTCGTACGCCTGAGTCTGATTTAATGAGCAAAACATTGAAAAAAGCAGGGTTTAAATTTGTGGGTACGACTATTTGTTATGCTTATATGCAAGCGGTAGGAATGGTGAATGATCATTTATTGAGTTGTCCCTACTATGAGCTTAAAGGGTAAGCGCATCGGTTAATAGGGGGCGGATAGAAAAATGCGTATGTGTTTTTTCGTTTTAGCACCGTTCTAAATGCTATACAATAGGTGCAATACAGATTTTGGCGTTTTTATTAAAGATATTATTCATGACAGATACGACTAAGAAAAGTACAAAAGTACGTAATCGTGGTATTTATTTACTACCTAATCTTTTTACTACTGGGGCTTTGTTTTCAGGTTTTTATGGCATTACCTCAGCCATTGATGGCCGTTTTGAAACGGCTGCTATGTTGATTTTTGTTTCTTTGGTCTTAGATGGTTTAGATGGACGTGTGGCGCGTATGACTAATACGCAAAGTGACTTTGGAGCCGAGTATGACAGTATGGCAGATATGGTGTCTTTTGCGGCTGCACCTGCTATTATTTTATATCTGTGGTCATTGGCTTCTTTAGGCCAAGCCGGGCTGATTGCTGCATTTGTACATTTGGCAGGCGGGGCTTTACGCTTAGCGCGTTTTAATACGCAATTGGCAACACAAGATAAACGCTATTTTCAAGGTTTACCAAGTCCTGCGGCCGCCGCCATTTTGGCCGGTTTGGTGTGGATTAGCGAAAAGTATCATTACGGTATCGATCAATTACCCTGGTTGGTATTGGTGATGGCGGTTGCAACAGGTTTGTTAATGGTCAGTAACTTTCGATATTATAGTTTTAAAGATATAAACTTACGCGGTAAAGTGCCTTTTGTAGTCGTGATTGGCGTTATGTTGGGTTTTGCAATTACTTTATCTAACCCTGCAACGGTGCTATTTTTATTTTTCTTTGGTTATGCTTTATCAGGCCCTGTGATGACTGTGTTATTATTGCGCCGTAAACGTCAAGAGCGCATTAATTAATGAATATACAGTCTATCAATATCATAAACCAAGTAACCATTGTGAATCTTTATCTTTCCTCGCGTCGGCGAGACCTATATCTGCCCTGATGGGCATATTCTCTTTGTATCTATTTTAACCCTCTTTTTCTAGTCTTTTGCAGGTTTAAGCCTGCGTTATAATGATCGGCTGTTTGTTCAATAGCTCGATATGAATGGAATTTCTCATGAAAGATAAATTAATAATTTTTGATACAACTTTGCGCGATGGTGAGCAAAGCCCCGGTGCGTCAATGACGCGTGATGAAAAAGTAAGAATTGCACGGGCTTTGGAGCGTCTAAAAGTTGATGTGATTGAAGCGGGTTTTCCTGCGGCCAGCGATGGTGATTTTGCGGCAGTGCAGGCAGTGGCAGAAACGGTTAAAAACAGTACCGTTTGTGGTTTGGCACGGGCTTTGGATCGTGATATAGATAGAGCAGGTGAAGCATTGAAGCCTGCGGAAAGTTCACGCATTCATACGTTTATTGCGACCTCGCCGATTCATATGCAGATGAAGCTAAAGATGTCGCCGGAGCAAGTCATTGAATATGCGGTGCGCGCTGTTAAACGGGCGCGTCAATATACTGATGATGTTGAGTTCTCTCCTGAAGATGCAGGTCGCTCTGAAGAGGATTTTTTATGCCGTATCTTGGAAGCGGTTATTGACGCGGGGGCAACCACGCTAAATATTCCGGACACCGTCGGTTACAGTATTCCTGCTGATTTTGGTGCGATGATTGCCAATTTAAGACAGCGTATTCCTAATGCGGATAAAGCAATTTTTTCGGTACATTGTCATAATGATTTAGGCTTAGCGGTTGCTAATTCTTTATCGGCGGTGATAAATGGAGCGCGGCAGGTAGAATGCACCATTAACGGCTTGGGTGAACGTGCTGGAAATGCTGCATTAGAAGAAGTTGTAATGGCGATTAAGACGCGCCATGATGTGTTTACTTGTGATACGCGCTTGGATACGCGCGAAATAGTTACCTGTTCTAAATTGGTTTCTAGTATCACCGGCTTCCCTGTACAACCTAATAAAGCCATTGTTGGTGCCAATGCTTTTGCACATGAATCAGGCATTCACCAAGATGGGGTCTTAAAAAACCGTGAAACGTATGAAATTATGCGTGCTGAAGATGTCGGTTGGTCAGCTAATCGAATGGTTTTGGGAAAACATTCCGGGCGTAGTGCTTTTAAAAGCCGTATGACGGAATTAGGTTTTGAATTTTCGAGTGAATCGGAGTTAAACGATGCTTTTTATCGTTTTAAGCAATTAGCGGATAAAAAACACGAGATTTTTGATGAAGATTTACAGGCTTTAATTACCGAAGTTAGTGCTGAAACAGAAGAAGAGCATTTGAAGTTAATTGCTTTAAAAGTCTGTTCCGAAACCGGTGAAACGCCGAATGCAACAGTGACCGTGCTGGTCGGTGAGCAAGAGTTTACAGCTGATTCTGAAGGCAGTGGGGCGGTAGATGCCAGCTTAAAAGCAATTGATTCTATTGTTAACTCTGCAGCATCATTAGAGCTTTATTCTGTAAACAATATTACCAATGGCACGGATGCGCAAGGTGATGTCACCGTACGCTTAGAAAAGGCTGGGCGCGTTGTCAACGGCTTAGGGGCGGATACGGATATTGTTATTGCTTCTGCTAAAGCCTATATTAATGCTTTGAATAAACTGGAAGATAAAGGGGTTAAAAAACACCCGCAAGTATAAGGCTGGCTAGTTTGTTGTTCAGACAATTAAAATTTCATCATGGATAACGCGACACGTTTGCAATATTTAGCTGCAATGGGTATTGATGTTTGGGTGCCGCGCTATGTTGAAGAGACACAAATTGCCCCTCAAAACGTAGTGGTTGATGGTGATGGGGTGGGTGATGACTGGGATAGCTTAAATGCCAACATTACGGCTTGTCAGCAATGCGAATTAGGGAAAACTCGCCAACGAGCAGTTTTAGGTGCGGGTCATCAACAGGCTGACTGGATGTGGGTTACGGAAGCACCTAATGAAGCTGATGAACAGCAAGGCCAGCCCTTTTCTGATCATTGTGCCTTGCTGTTTACAGAAATGTTAAGAGCAATGCAATTAAGACGTGAAGAGATATTTATCACACATATTGTGAAATGCAGGCCACCTGCTGAGCGCGAACCTAAGCAAAGTGAATTAAGTGCTTGCGCGTCTTTTTTAGAACGTCAAATTGCTTTGGTGCAGCCTAAAATTATTATTGCCGTTGGCCGGATTGCCGCGCATAAATTATTGCAAAGTAAGGCCGCGTTATCTGAACTAAGAGAATCCAGTTATGAATTAGGTGGTATTCCTTTGGTCGTGATGTATCATCCGGCCTATTTATTGCGTGCTTTAACGCAAAAAAGCAAAGCTTGGCAAGATATGCAACGAGCTTTAACTCTATTTGAAACAGTGAAATAATAATGATAAAAAAAGTATTGACTCAACTGAAAGGACTTGTAACGTATGATGCTGATCGTGAATTTTATGCCAAAGTATTTCCCGATACTTTAGACCCGGTGGCACTGATGCGTTTCCGAAAAATGCGTAAAACTGATTTACCACGTGTCCTAGATATAGAAGGACAAGGATATAACTATCCGTGGAAGGTTGGTATTTTTCATGATTGCTTAAAAGCTGCACATTATGATTGTTGGGTTTGTGAAAATACTGAAGATGAAATTATGGCATTTTGCATTGTTTCTACCGCCGTTGGAGAAGCTACGGTGCTGAACCTTTGTATTGACCCTGTGATGCGTAAACAGGGCTTAGGGCGCAAGTTTATGGAGCATATTATAGAGTCTGCGAGAGCGAAAAAAGCAGAAAGTGTTTTTTTGGAGGTGCGCCCCTCTAACACAGGTGCAGTCGCTTTATATACCAGTATGGGATTTAACGAAATTGGCATTCGCCCAGGTTACTATAAGGCAGAAAATGGTACACGCGAAGATGCTTTGATGATGGCGTATACATTAATATAGGCTTTAAGTTTATTATGAAGCTATGCAGGTAGTGCACAAAACCTGCATATCCCCCACCCTTTATTGTGCTCATTAAGTATTTTGTTTCTAAGGCTTATCTTGATTTTCGTGTTTTTATTGCCTTGTTGTTTTAAGAGTTTTGTACATAGGTCGATACCTTAAGTGGGGTTAATAATCATTAGGGTATATGTTCCGTGTTTAGGTACGCTCGATTAATTATAATGCACGACTAATGATAGGGTGTTAGCATAGGCATTTTCTATGCTAGAGCCTAAAAAGGCACTATTTTTTAGATTGAAAAGTTCAGTGTGGTTATATTTTGTTAAAAAACCTTGAAGTCGCTCAAAAAATGGCGGTAAACATGCTTTTGGCGGAGTGATTTCATGTATTATGCATAACAGTATTTACTATTAATGTTTGTTTGGAGGAAGTAATGGCGAGTATATTGGCAGTTGATGATTCAGCTTCAATGAGACAAATGGTTTCTTTTACCTTAAAAGGTGCAGGTTATACGGTCGTTGAGGCAGTCGATGGTGTAGATGCACTGACTAAAGCACAGTCACAGAAATTTGATTGTGTGGTGACAGATGTCAATATGCCGAATAAAGATGGCATTACCTTAATAAAAGATTTACGTGCTTTACCGGATTATAAATTTATTCCTATGTTGATGCTAACCACTGAGTCAGGCATGGATAAAAAACAACAAGGTAAAGCAGCTGGTGCAACGGGGTGGATCGTAAAGCCTTTTAATCCTGATCAACTATTAAAAACAATCAAGAAAGTCTTAGGTTAGCCGATACAGGTATTATAGTTGTTCATTAAAGACCAATTTAGTTATACCATGCTTCCTTGTTTGTTTATGTCATTTTACGGTTATTTTGGGAGAGTGGCAGTTAAGGCGTGATGGTTTGGTAATGCTCAAAAATAGGCTGGCTCCATAGGCCTTTTTCCATATGGTTGTGGCGCGATTTAAAGCTAGGATGTACTTGGGTATGATTGAATTATCTTAAAGGGTGGTGTTTGTTACTTCATTTATAGTGTGCAGGTTATTCAATGTCTATTGATATGGCGCAGTTTCACCAAGTTTTTTTCGAAGAAAGTTTCGAAGGCTTGGATATAATGGAATCAGGGTTATTAAACCTGGATATGGGGGATGTAGACTCTGAAACGATTAATACTATTTTCAGAGCCGCTCACTCAATAAAAGGGGGGAGTGGTACTTTTGGTTTTAGTTCGGTTGCTAATTTCACACATGTCATGGAGACCTTGCTTGATGAAATGCGCGATGGTCGCCGACAAGTAACGCAATCTGCGGTAGATGTTTTATTAGGTTCTGTCGATTGTTTGCGTGAAATGATGACCGCTATTCAGGATGAAAGCGAGGTCGATGAAGCACGTGTTGCTGAACATAAGCAGGCGTTAGAAACCGAGTTAAATGGTAGTGAAACGCCTGTCGTTAAAGAAGATTCTACTATTGCTCCTGAGCCTTCCTCTTCTATCCCCTCCAATGATGAGCCGACCATATCAGGATGGAAAATTTCTTTTTGTCCCCACACTGACTTACTAAAAACAGGGAATGATCCGGTACGTATGTTCCGTGAACTGGCAGAACTAGGAGATTTAGAGGTCATTGTCGATTTTCAAGGTGTCCCTACACTATTTGAGTTAGATCCTGAAGAGTGTCATTTATCTTGGACTTTAATACTGAAAGGTGATGTTGCCAGAGAAAGTATTGATGATATTTTTGACTGGGTTGAAGATGAATGTGACTTGTCGGTGCAATCTTTATCGGCTGCTCAAAGTGGCATTGACGAGGCGGCCACCGCAACAACGGCTTTAGAAACGCAAGCACCTATTGAAGCACCAAAAAATTCCCCCTCGGCCAGTACAACAGAACAATCGGAAACACCGGCACCTGTCAAAACGCCGTCTAAAGATAAGGGCGCGTCCAAAGCAAAACCACCTGCTGCAAAAGCCTCCGGCTCCATTCGGGTTGATACCGGAAAAATTGATACTTTAATTAATATGGTTGGTGAACTGGTTATTACGCAATCTATGTTAAGTCTGGTTGGTGAGCATTTTTCTTTAGATAAGTTAGATCAACTAAAGAACGGTTTAACACAACTTGAGCGACATACGCGTGAGTTGCAAGAAAGTGTGATGAATATCAGGATGTTACCTATTAGTTTTGTCTTTAGTCGTTTTCCACGTCTAGTTCATGACTTAAGTAATAAACTAGATAAAAAAATTGAATTAAAGCTGGTTGGTGAGCATACCGAAGTGGATAAAACGGTTGTTGAATTAATTAGTGACCCCTTGGTGCATTTAGTGCGCAATAGTTTAGATCATGGCATTGAAATGCCGGCAGATAGATTAGCGGCAGGGAAACCTGAGACCGGTACGGTCACATTAGAAGCATACCACCGTGGCGGTAATATTGTGATTGAAGTCAAGGATGACGGTAAAGGGTTGAATAAAGATATGTTGCGCCAAAAAGCCATTGAAAAAGGTCTCATTGATGAAGGGACTGTTTTAACGGATAAGCAGTGTTACGAGTTGATTTTTATGGCGGGGTTTTCTACGGCTGAAGCAGTCACTGATGTTTCAGGGCGTGGCGTAGGCATGGATGTGGTGCGTAGAAATATTCAATCTTTAGGCGGAAATATTGAAATTATCTCTGAACTGGGTGTGGGTTCAACTATGGCTATTCATTTGCCATTAACCTTGGCCATTTTGGATGGTCAGTCCATTGCGGTTGGTGATGAAACTTATATTGTGCCTTTAGGTTCGATTATTGAATCCATTAATATCACCGATGATATGGTTAATCGTGTTGCCGGTAAAGGTGAAACGTTCCGTTTGCGTGATGAGTATTTGCCTATTGTACGTATGCACGATATTTTTCATGTCGAATCGGCTAAAGCCGTTAATTTAATAGAAGGTTTAATTGTTGTTGTAGAAGGCCAAGGGGTGCGTTGCGGTCTATTTGTTGATGATTTGCTTGGGCAACAACAAGTGGTGATTAAATCATTGGAAGCAAATTACCGCTGTGTAGAAGGGGTGTCGAGTGCCACCATTCTAGGTGATGGTTCGGTGGGGCTTATCTTGGATATTCCCGGTTTAGTGCGTTTATCAAATCAATAGTATGAAATCGTTATGGAACAAGAAACTGTTATACCGGAAGACATAGACGAAAAAAAACTTGAAAATTTAGTACAGTTTTTAAGCTTTACCTTAGGCGATGAAGAGTATGGGGTCGATATTTTAAGTGTTCAAGAAATACGTAGCTGGGAACCTGTTTCCAGAATACCCAATGTGCCGAGCTACGAAAAAGGCGTAGTTAATTTGCGTGGGGCAATTGTCCCTATTATCGATTTGCGTGAACGCTTTAATTTGGGACATTCAGAATATACTAGCTTAACGGTTGTGGTGGTATTACAAGCCATACTCAATGGCCAAAGTCGTACGATGGGCGTTGTAGTTGATTCGGTATCTGATGTTATCCATGTTGATAAACACACAATTCAAAGTGCGCCTGATTTTGGCACAAAAGTCAGTACCGAATTTATTAATGGTTTGGCATCAGTGAATCAGCGTATGTTGATGTTGCTGGATGTAGAGAAATTACTTAAATTGGATGGCGTGGATGATATTGATACACACGATGAGGAATATTGAAATGATGAATATTAATAAATTGAGTAGCGGGGAGAATGCATAATGAAAGTCAACATGCCTGTGACCGATCATGAAGTCATGATGAAAGAGGGGACTATTTTAGTTACGCGTACTAATTTAAAAGGCATCATTACTTATGCAAATGATGCCTTTGTTGAAATAAGTGGCTATAGCTTAGATGAATTAGTGGGTTCAAATCATAACATCGTACGTCACCCTGATATGCCATCGGTTGCCTTTCAGGATTTATGGGAGACCATTAAAGCGTTACGCCCTTGGAATCAGTTGGTTAAAAACCGTACCAAAACGGGTGATTATTATTGGGTGGAAGCGCATGTGACCCCCGTTTATAAAAATGGTATGCCAGCCGAATATCTTTCGGTACGTTACGCACCTAGTCGCGCACAAATTAATGAAGCTGAAAGCTTATACCGGCAATTAAATTCCAGTCGTGCGACGACCATCAGACCCACCGGTATGGCAAAAGTAGTGCAATCTATTAAAGAGATATCACCTGCTAAAAAAGCCGGTATTGCTGCGACGGCATTTTTGTTACCAAACTTATTCTTGATGAAGCAGTTTTTTGATGCACAACAAATGCTACCACTGGCGGTTGTTGCAGCCTTAGCAACCTTAGCGGTTTTTGTTGGCTATAAATTAATTCGTGATTTAACCGGCGCGATGCAAAATGCGACAAGTACCTGTTATCAAATGACGGATGAAAATTTTAGAAACATCATGCCGATTGATCGTAATGATGTTGTAGGGGATTTCTATCGTGCTTTGTATGGCATGCAGGTCAAACTCAATGCGGATTTAGCTTATGCTAAACAAGTCGGTAATGAGTCTTTGCGTATTAAACAGGCATTAGATAATGTAAGTTCCTGTGTGATGGTTGCCAATAATGAGCTAGATATTATTTATATGAATAATACTGTGACACAAATGTTTCAAGATGCGGAACAAAGCATTCGACAACAGTTACCGCATTTTGATGCCAATAAATTGCTAGGTGCTAATATTGACCAATTTCATAAGAACCCGGCACATCAACGTGGTCTATTACAGCATTTAGATAGCACTTTTAGTTCAGAATTAATAATAGGTGACTTAACAATGGGCTTTGTTGCCAACCCTGTATTGGACGCAGACGGGACTAGAACCGGCATAGTTGTTGAGTGGTTGAATAGAACGCATGAAGTGAAAATTGAGCAAGAAATTGCTGATTTAGTCGAAGCGGTACAAGCAGGTAACTTAGCAAGTCGTATTGAAACCGCAGATAAAGATGGTTTCTTTTTGAAGTTAAGTGAAGGTATTAATGATTTAACCGATGGCATTGAAGCAGTCTTCGGAGATGTTAATAATGCGATGCAAAGTTTAGCTCAGGGAGATTTGTCTAATCATATCGCAAATGATTATGAAGGGGTTTACGGCGAGTGTAAGAATAATATTAATGCCACCATTGATAAGCTGAGTTCAATTGTAGGACAAATTAGGGAGTCATCTGATTTTATTAATAATGCCTCACAAGAAATTGCCAGTGGTAATAATAATTTATCCGAACGGGTAGAAACGCAAGCTTCTAGTTTAGAGGAAACAGCTTCTAGTATGGAAGAGTTGACCAGTACGGTTAAAAATAATGCAGATAATGCACAACAAGCCAATGAGATAGCGAGTACGGCAAGAATTTTGGCAGAAAAGGGCGGCACGGTCGTCACTTCTGCTGTCAATGCGATGGCTGAAATTAATGAAAGTAGTAATAAAATTGCTGAAATTATTGGGGTGATTGATGAAATCGCCTTCCAAACTAACTTATTGGCTTTGAATGCCTCTGTTGAGGCAGCGCGCGCAGGGGAGCAAGGACGAGGTTTTTCAGTGGTAGCAACGGAAGTACGTAATTTGGCACAACGTAGTGCAACGGCGGCCAGGGAAAGTAAAGAGTTGATTCAAACCAGTATTCAACGTGTACGATCGGGTACTGAATTTGTGAATGAAACAGGTACTGCACTAAATGAAATTGTTGGCGGGGTGAAAAAAGTAGGCGATATTATCTCAGAAATTGCAGCGGCCAGTATTGAGCAATCACAAGGAATTGAACAGGTTAATCAAGCCGTATCACAAATGGATGAAATTACGCAGCAAAATGCCGCATTGGCCGAAGAGGCCTCAGCAGCCAGTGTTTCAATGAGTGATCAATCAAATAATATGACGAGCTTGTTGCAATTTTTTAATACGGGAGATAACGGAGCCAATCGTGTTAATGCCGCACCCATAACGCCGGCACCTATTTCTCCTTCCCCTGCCAAACCCACCATTAGCAAGCCTCAGGCACAAGCGATGGCAAGTAATTCATTTGTGGCAACAGGTGAAGATGATGAGTGGGATGAGTTTTAAACTAGAGTCTAGGTTATCGGCATGCTAAAAATATTGAAGCAGTGATTTTTATAATCATTTGATATGTACACAATACAGTTATTAGGAAGTAAATATTATGGCCAATGACGCTAAGGTTAATCAATCGAATAAAAATGCACAGTATTTGACTTTTGATTTAGCAGGAGAGATGTATGGCGTTGAGATTTTGAAGGTACAAGAAATCAGAGGCTGGGAGGCAGTACGAGAGATTCCTAATACCCCCGATTTTATTAAAGGAGCATTAAATTTAAGAGGAGAGATTGTTCCTATTGTGGATTTGCGTATACGCTTTGCGATGGACAATATTGAATACACGCCTGTTACCGTTGTCATTGTATTGTGTGTTGATACCCCCACCGGCAATAATGTGATGGGAATTGTCGCTGATGCCGTTTCTGATGTTTTGGATATTAAAGTATCTGATATTAAAGAAAAACCTAATTTAGGTTCTAAAATTGATACGCATTTTATGCGTGGTATGTATGTCTCTAAAGGACATATGGTGATGCTTTTAGATGTGGATAAGTTACTAAACCCTGAAGAATTTGAAGGGATAGTAGGTTTGGGATGAGGTTAGCATTAATATGAGTGCGAGAGTGGTTGCCATCATTAATCAAAAAGGCGGCGTTGGTAAAACGACTACTTCAACGAATCTAACACATGCTTTAGCCAAAATGGGTAAAAAAGTAACCGTGATAGATTTGGACCCACAAGGGCATCTTGCGGTCTCGTTGGGTGTAACTTCGGCACAAGTCAGTGGAATCGATGAGGTTATGTTGGGTGAGAAAAATATTGAAGAACAAACGCTTGCGGCACGGGATAATTTACAGTTAATTGTTGCAGGGCCTAGGTTGCAAGAGATTGAACAACTAACAGAAGGTGGGGCGCAGCGCGGAGATTTACTGAGAAAAGCGTTACATGAAAATTTACAAGATCAGGATTTTATTTTTATTGATTGTCCGCCGTCTTCAGGTGTTTTAGTGGCCAATGCCTTGTTTGCAACCGATGAAATATTAATTCCGATGACCAGCGATTTTTTAGCGTTGCAAGGTTTATCACATTTAGTCGGTACAATTAAGCGTTTTGAGCGCGCATTAAAAAAACGCTATACAATTTCTTTGGTCATGTCTCGTTATGCCACAACCCGGCGTATTTCTAAAGAGGTCTTAAGTACGATGTTAAAACATTTTCCCCAGCAAGTTCTGGCCACGGTGATTAGAGAAACATCTCTTTTGGCAGAATGTCCTAGTTTTGGCAAAACGGTCTTGGAGTATCGCCCCGGGAGCCGGTCTGCAAGAGATTTTCGTCATCTGGCTGAGGACTTCTTAGCAGGTAAGGTAATGAAATGACAGAAAAAGATAAAGAGAGTTTGATTGGTTATGACCCCTTAGCGTGGATGAATGATGAGACTGCAGAGGCACCTGATGCGTCATCCGAACCTGTGGCGGAAATATTAATACCGCCTGATACGGATGTGCAAGATGTCAATACTGCGGAGCCGGTTGCAGAGACAGTTATAGAGTCTGATAGCTCTAAACTTAGTTTAGATGCAACGCTGAATATTCAGAATGTCACGCAATTACAGGAAAAGTTATTGAGTGCCTTGCATGCGAATGAGCAATTAGAAATTGATGCATCGGCAGTTAGCTCGGTAGATACGGCTAGTATGCAGTTGTTGGTTATACTGAAGCAAGAGGCGATTAAAAATAATAAAGAGCTTGTTTTTGATTTTCCTTCAGACAAATTTATTGAGGCTGCTGAATTATTAGGGATAGCTGAAATGCTGGCGGTAGATCAAGCCGCCGCAGGTTTCTTCTAATTATTTATAGCACAAAGGAATAAATATCATCATGGCAGAAAAACAACGGGAATTTGAGTATACACGTGCAGATTTCGAGGAATTAAGGAAAATATCGAATAGTCATTCCGGCATTATTGTGACCGATGATAAATTTGATATGTTTTATTCACGTTTATCTAAGCGAATTAGAATGTTAGGTTTGCCTAATTTTAAAGCGTATTGCCAGTACCTAAAAGACAATGAAGCCACTGAGTTTACCGATTTTATCAATGCGATTACGACTAATTTGACCGCATTTTTTCGTGAAAATCATCATTTTGAATATGTCAAAGAGGTGATTATTCCGGAGCTATTAAAACGTAATAATGCCAGTCGTGAAATTAAAGTATGGTCGGCGGGGTGTTCTACAGGTGAGGAGCCTTATTCTATTGCGATGACCTTACTGGAAAATTTGCCGACTGGGTGGACGGTAAAAATTTTGGCAACTGACCTAGATACTAATGTTTTACAAACGGCAGCCAGTGGTATTTACAGTAATGACCGAATTAGTGGCTTATCTATAGAGCGACAAAAAAGATGGTTTAAAAAAGGTAAAGGCGCAAATGCCAATAAAGTGAAGGTAAAACCTGAACTACAAGCGTTAATTCGCTTTAAACAATTGAATCTGATGCAAGATTGGCCGATGAAAGGGCTGTTTGACTTTATTTTTTGCCGTAATGTTATTATTTATTTTGATCGGGACACAAAAGAGACCTTGGTTAACCGGTATAGTGCTTATTTAGCCACAGGGTCACATTTATTAATTGGCCATTCTGAGTCCTTGCATCAGCTGGAGACAGATTTTGACTTGATTGGCAACACCATTTATCGCAAAGTGAGGTAGTTTGAGTGACACATAGCGCACACGGGCAAATTGCAAGCCCTTCTATAGAAGGTTTTGAAGCGATTAAGCGTTATTGGGATAAGCGTAATAATATTGTTGCCGCTAAATTATTACCGGGTGAATATTATGTTACGTTGGAGAATGAGCTGATTACAACCGTATTAGGCTCTTGTATTTCAGCCTGTATTTGCGACCCGATTTCCGGCGTGGGGGGAATGAATCATTTTATGTTGCCGGAAACCTCTAAAGACCGTTTGCGTTCACAGAGTGAGGCTGTTGTCGGTAATGCAACGCGTTATGGTAACTATGCCATGGAACATCTTATTAATGTTATTTTAGCAAATGGTGGCAAGCGTAAAAACTTACAAGTTAAACTATTTGGTGGCGGTAAAATTATTCCGACGATGAGCGATGTGGGGGAGCGAAATATTCAGTTTGTTTTAGAATATGTCGATGCGGAAGCATTAAAACTACTTGCGCAGGATTTGGGGGATATTTATCCGCGTAAGGTGAATTTTTACCCGAAGACCGGTAAAGTAAAAATGAAAAAAATTCAAGATATTCATAATGAAACACTAGCTATTCGGGAGAGACGTTATGGCAGTAGTATTAAGGATATGCCAGTTGAAAGTGAAATCGAATTATTCTAAAGGATGTGAGCCATGAGCAAAATACGTTTATTAATTATTGATGACTCTGCGTTAATACGCACGATGTTGACGAAAATATTTGAAACATCAGATGCGATTGAGGTGGTAGGAACAGCAGCTGACCCTATTATTGCAAGAGATAAAATAAAAAAATTGCACCCTGATGTGTTAACGCTCGATATTGAAATGCCGCGGATGGATGGGTTGACCTTTTTACGCAATTTGATGCGTTTGCGCCCAATGCCGGTCATTATGATTTCAACGCTAACGGAAAAAGGTGCCGCGATTACCTTAGAAGCATTGGCAATGGGGGCGGTTGACTTTGTTGCCAAGCCTAAAGTCGATGTATCAAATACCTTGCAAAGTTACGCTGAGGATCTAATTGAAAAAGTCAAAGTCGCCGCAAATGCACATATTCATTCTGCAAAAAATACCACAATAGCTGCTCCTAAAGCCGCTGAAAAGTTAAATGCTGATGCGATTATTCCAGCGGCGATTCCTAAAAATCACTTTGCGAAAACTGAGAAAATTATTGCTTTAGGTTCTTCAACCGGTGGAACTGAGGCGGTTAAAGCGGTTGTGAAAGATTTACCTAACACCACACCGGCAATTGTTATTTCACAGCATTTACCGGTGGCATTTAGTGCCTCTTTTGCCAAACATGTTGATGAAGTCACTGCAATGACAGCGTGTGTGGCTGAAGAAGGTCAAGAGATTAGAGCAGGCCATATTTATATTACCCCCGGTGATAAACATTTATTGGTTGTCAGAGAAGGGCAGCGTTATGTGTGTCAATTAAATGATGGGCCTTTGGTTAATCGTCATAAGCCATCTGTTGAAGTGATGTTTCGTTCGGTTGCACAAAATGTAGGTAGTAATGCAATTGGTGTTATGTTGACAGGCATGGGGGCGGATGGTGCAGTTGCTATGAAAGAAATGTTAGAGGCTGGAAGTATTAATGTTATTCAGGATGAGGCAAGTAGTGTTGTTTGGGGAATGCCGGGTGAAGCGTATCGGCAAGGGGCGGCACATTATGTACAGCCACTCGATAAGATAGCGGCGCAAATACTGGCTTTGGTTTAATTTAATATTAGGAGAGCCACATGTCGCACTTTATAAAAAAAATTATTTGGCCCTGCCTAATCACGATTAGCACATTATTCCTACCTTTATTTTTTACAACTGACATCCTTTATTGGCTTGTCATTCCTGGTTTGTTTGTTATGTGGAGCTTTACTCTGTATCAAGTTTATCAAGCAGGCCTTATTGCCGATGTAGATGAGACAGATAATAGGCAACAGGCGCATAGCGCGATAGATAATTATGCGAATATGTTGCAACAATGCACTGAACAGGAAATTATTGATATAAGCAGTGAGCTGGAGCAAGTGAAAAAAATTGTTTCTGATGCAGTATATACTTTGTCGAATAGCTTTAATGAAATGCATCGTTTAAGCGTGAAACAAACGACTGCGATGCATGCTTTAGTGAATAACTTAGAGGGTAGTGTTGATGGTGAAGAGCATAATTCCGTCAATTTCCAACAGTTTGCAGAAGAAACCGATACTGTTTTAGCCTCTTTTATAGAGCATATTCTATCCGTTAGTAAGCAGAGTATGCAAATGGTAGGGGTCGTGAATGATGTGGATGATCATATGCAAAAAATTAGTTCGTTATTAACCGATGTACAGGGCATTGCTGACCAGACTAACTTATTGGCACTGAATGCGGCGATTGAAGCGGCTAGAGCGGGTGAAGCAGGGCGGGGGTTTGCTGTGGTAGCAGATGAGGTTAGAAACTTATCCAAACATTCTGATAAGTTTAGCGAAGAGATTAAAAAAGTGGTCAATGATTCGCGTAAAAATATTAATGACGCTAAAGCTATGATTGAACAGATGGCCTCAAAAGATATGAGCGTTGCCATTACCTCTAAATCACATATTGATGAGATGATGCATGATATAGGTATCATGAATGCTAATATCGCCACACAGTTAAATGAAGTTTCTGGGTTGAATAGTCAAATGGAGGTGGCAGTTGGTGGTGCTATCAGGTCATTGCAATTTGAAGATTTGGCGCGGCAACAGCTTGAATTTTTACAAGCGAATACACAGCATTTTCAGGCACTGTGTGATGAAGTAAAGGTAGGGCTGGCAGGCTTTAAGGTGATAGGTGAGAATAATATTAGTGAATTGTCAGCAGGCGTGCAGCGTTTTAAAGAGATGCGTACGCAGTGGCAAATAAAAGAAAAAAAGGCCGTCTCTCAGGATACGATGGAAGAAGGTGATATCGATTTATTTTAATCAAAAATAAGCTGTAAAAATTTAACAATTATACTTTTAAGGAAAGATAAAATGCCGGTTGAAGTACATAAAGATGCAAGTAAGAGTGAGTTAAAAATTAATGTTTCAGGGCGATTTGATTTTAGTTTGAATCAAGATTTTCGTAAAGTTTCTGAGCAAGATGCCGTTGGCATTAAGTCGATTATTGTTGATTTGGGGCGTACTGAGTATGTGGATAGTTCAGCACTAGGTATGCTGTTGGTTTTGCGTGATAAAGTCGGTGATAACCAGGCCGCGATCAGAATTGTTAACGCGCGACCTGATGTTAAAAAAATACTAAAGATTGCTAATTTTGATAAATTATTTACATTGGTTTAATCCATAAGGTAATGATGTGATGCAAAATACCGAGGCAGTGGCTCAAGAGGCTAGAGCAAAAATTTTAGTTGCAGATGATAGTCGTACGCAGTGTTTATTACTGACTAAAATTCTTGAGCAGGCAGGGTACCAGGTAATCACCGCTGTAGATGGTGTGGAGGCTGTCCGTTTATTTAAAAAATGCTCCCCTGATTTAATTATTTTAGATATTCTAATGCCTAATATGGATGGCTTAGAAGCGGCTACTTTAATTAAAAAAGAGTTAGCAGATAATTATGTGCCGATTATTTTTATCACGGAGCTAAATACAGATAAAAGCTTACAGAAATGTATTGATGTGGGTGCAGATGATTTTGTACATAAGCCATTTAGATCGGTTGCTTTAGTCGCTAAAATTCATTCTTTATTGTATGTAAAACAGCTATATCAGGAGCAATATTTACAAAAACAACAATTAATAGAGTACCAACAACATTTAGCGCAAGAAGAAGCCATTGCAGCCACTTTGTATGAAAATATTATTCATGCCGGTTTTTTGGAAGTCGCGGAAGCAAAATACTTTTTATCTCCGATGGCTTTATTCAATGGCGATGTTTTTTTAGTGGCAAAAACGCCCGGTAACCAATTGTATGTATTTCTAGGCGACTTTACAGGACATGGTTTATCGGCATCTTTTGGTTCAGGGCCTGTTGCCGAAATTTTTTATGGCATGACCGCAAAAGGATTTGGCATATCAGAGATTATTGCGGAAATAAACCGTAAAATGAAAAATTTGTTGCCGATTAATATGTTTTTAGCGGCGACCATCGTGGCGTTTTTTACTGACACCCAGTCAATTAATTTGATAACGTGCGGCTTGCCGGATCACTATTTATGCAATACCGAATCAAGAAAATTGCAGATTATTCCATCAAAAAACTTACCTTTAGGGATTGTGGATAGTTTTGAGCCAAATCAACAAGTTTTTCAAGTAGGGTCAGGTGATTATTTGTATTTATTTACCGATGGTGTTATTGAAGCTGAAAATATGCAAGGCGAGCCATTTGCTGCAACGGGTGTTATCGAGAGCATTAAGCAAGAAAAAAAGGGGTATGATGCAATTTTAGCGGCTTTAAATGAGCATACCAAAGGGCTGGAGCAACAAGATGATATTACTTTGGTTGAATTGCAATGTAATGTGATAGATGCGCAATGGATGCAAATGGAAACTAAGGTTAAGCATGATGCCTTACAAGCATTGCCTTGGAAAATGTCGATGGAATTTCAGGCGGCAACCTTAAAACATGTAAATCCTGTCCCGATTGTTATTAATTCCATTATGGAAATACAAAATTTCCTAGAACATCGTGAGACGATTTTTTTAATTGTGACCGAACTGTTTGCTAATGCACTAGATCATGGCTTGTTAAAGCTTGATTCGCAAATGAAACAAACACCTGAGGGTTTTATGCAGTTTTATGCTGAGCGTGAACAACGCTTAGAGGAACTACAGAATGGCGCGATTCATTTGCACTTTAATCATCAAGCAACTGCAAAAGGTGGGCGTTTAGTCATCAAAATGCGAGATACCGGAGAGGGCTTCGATTTTAATGCAATGAACGTAGATTTAGCTGAGAACCAACAAAATTTTGGTCGAGGCATGAGTTTACTGCAAAGCTTATGTAAAGAGCTAGAGTATAGTGGGAATGGCAGTCATGTGAAAGCAGTGTATGAGTGGGAAGCATAAGTGTTTTGTGAGCAATGAATTTTATTAAATAATCATGCCTTAATAGCTGAGTGTGTTAAATGAATAAAGCGAGTCAAACCAAATCAAAATTTGTGGCCGTCGCCTCTATTGCGGCTGAGTTAAGTGCTGTGATGCACGTTGCTAAAGAAATTTCTTTAGCAGCGGCTAATGCTAAGGCGATTGCCTTTCGAGCAGGGGAAAAAGCAAAAGGTTTTCAGCCGATTACTGATTTTATTAATGAATTAGCCAAAGAAACCATTGAATTGGTAAATGATATTAATGAACATGCTTTTGTATTATATCAAATGACGGTTGAGGAATATCGAATGACAAATGTTTGTCTTGCATTCGATGAAGTCACCAGGTTGGCAGAAGGTGCACCGTATGCTGATTCATTAGCTAAACCGGTCGCATTAGCGCATCAGCGTATGCAGAGTTGTCGCTTTCAATTTAGAACGCATGTTAATAAATTATTGGATCAATTAGAGGGCGTGATGCATCCTGCGCGAGCTGCGCGAGTGATTGCAGCGAACTCAAGAATTGAAGCATCACAAGCAGGCGAATATTTACAAAGTTTACAGGCTGTGGCGGAAAGTGTCGATAATGCGGCGCAGGTTATTCATGATAATGTACAGCGTTGCCGCAGTGCGTTATCGATTATTAATATTTCAGAATAGTGGCTAAGAGGTATTGTTTAGCATGAAAATGACTAAAATTTATGAAGGTGCGTACCAATGGATTATGTATGCACGGGATGTTAATAAGCCTGACAATATTATTGATACCAA
>Ga0256839_1000864_pt1 | contig 38606 bp, 36 predicted proteins | sample 354166metaG_FD_185968 | JGI IMG/M metagenome (GOLD analysis project Ga0256839, IMG submission 185968) | Hydrothermal vent microbial communities from Mid Atlantic Ridge, Atlantic Ocean - 354-166 | ecosystem: Environmental > Aquatic > Marine > Hydrothermal vents | place: Atlantic Ocean: Mid...
CACAGGGCTTGGATAGCTCCCAGTTACTTGCTACACTTTCTAAGATAGTAGAAAGTCCCGCACCTAAGAGTATACACAACTTCATAGAAGTTGCCACCCCACACATGTTTGCCATAGGCACACTCATTTTTGTGGTCGCTCACTTTATGCTTTTTAGTACAAAAGTCTCTCAGAAGTTTTCACTACGACTCTCCCTAACACTTTTTATAGTGGCATTGTTAAACATTGTAGCCTATCTGCCTATCATCTTTGGGCTAGTGGTGTCTGGGTGGGTGAAGCTTTTGGCTTTGGGGGCGTTTGTATTGCTGTTTTTAGTGTTACTAGGAATGGTGGCGTTTTCTTTATAGTCTAGCCAAGTGAACGTAACAAACTTCTCCAAATTTCCATACACTATCTTCCCGTCACTCTTAACCAGTACAAACCCAACTTCATCATGCTCTTTTAAAAATGACAAGGCTACATCTAATGGCATAACAGAGATGGCAGTAGCATAAGCATCTATCTTGGCATTGTTTGCATGGCTAAAGAGTGAGACAGAGACAAAGGTTTTGCCTTGTGTGGCAGTTTTGGGGTTGATGAGGTGGTGGTTTTCTTGTGTGCCTACATAACGTCTGTATGTGCCAGAAGTAGAGATGGAGAGTTGGGGTATCTTGGCGGTGAGTGTGGCGAAGGTTTGTTCAGAATAGGGTGACTGTAGCTCAAAAGTGCAAACATCTAAACAGCGAATGTCTCCAGAGAGAGCTACGATGCCTTGGCTGATGTTTTGTTCACTTAAACGCTCCACTACTTTGTCTACCCCATACCCTTTACCTATGCCTCCTAGGTCTAGTACTATGCCTTGAGCTGTGCTGATGTTATGCTCATGTATGAAAATACCCTCTATGTTACGCTTGGCATTTTGTAGGGCTTTTTGAGTAGGAACGGTACTGTTCTCCTCCCCAAAATGGTACAAGCTTTTAGAGATAGACCCTATGCTAATGTCAAAGTACCCATTTGTCTCTTTGTAATATGCTTTTGAAAGTGTGATGGCATGGGCAAGTGTGGGGTTGTAGGGTATGGTATGCGTTTGGTTGAGTTGGTAGACTAAGTGTGGTACATAACTAGAGAGTGAGGATTCAATCTCTCCTAGCTGTGCAAAAGATTCCGAGATAGCTTTGTTGTGTTCTTGGGACAAGGAGATATGTACAAAGGTACTCATAATGGCTTGGGTACGGGTAATAAGGTTTGTTGAGGATGGTGTTTTTTCTGACATGCTAAAAAAAATAAAACAAAGAGTAGAAATAGTATTTTCTTCATTTTAGAGTGTGTTGTGAACAATAGAAAAGACAATCTATATAGGAATCACACGTATATTGGGATCAAGTTTGTCTTTCAGGGCATTTTCTATGGCCATAAGCGTACCTGAACCGGAGCTCTCACAGCTGCTACAAGCACCTAGATAGGAGATATAAACGTCAAACATCCCATCTTTTTCTTTGACCGATAGGATATCGATATCTCCGCCATCCATGACTAAAAATTGCCTTACCGTATTGTCTATCGCCGTATCCACGGCAATCACTTGATGTTCCGGGCTTAGCTCCTTAAACGGAACGGCATTAAGTACTTTTTCTGCTTCTTCTTTCTCTTTTTCTAATGCTTTATTCTCTTCTATATAGCGTAAAAGTGTCTCGTTACAACTATCATTCTCTTTACCCGCTTGCGTGAATTGTGCCAGTCTCTCCAAGGTCTGAATGTTTTGTTCGGCAATGATCTGTTTGATTGAAGCGATACTCATAGGAGTTGTTGTGCAAGGATGGGTACTCTCTTCATGACTTAATGCTCGTTTAATATAGGATTTTACAGCCAATTTTGCTGCATCTATGGCATACACTACGGTAAAATTCTCTTTCTGAGGCAGTGCAGGTATATTCGGGTTATCCCTAAGTAGTTTCTCTAAAGCAGGGTAGTTGATCGTTTCTATTTGAGCCATTGTTTTGTTGGAGAGTATCAGTGCCATCATATGGTTGACTGCAATGCCTGACATAATACCCTCATAGCTATATCGTGCAAGCACTACGGTATCCTCTTGGGTATTGATAGCCCAGTGCAACGTGAGCGTATAGTCAAACTCTTTTCCCCCGTAGCTGTAGGAGTAGACCTTTACACCAAGTTCTCGGGCTTCATCTTCAGAGATGGTGCCCATATATTTTGGGTTCTCTATAAACATCGCCACCTTGATGCCATATTCATTTTTTTTATCTAAATCCATGCGTGTGTCCTTGCGTCAAGATTAGCCTACTTTAGCATGTAAAGCTAAAAATAGGCTAAAAGCAAAAAAATATATGAACAGATAGGTGATTTCAGCGAGAACTTTGTAGATACCGTTGCGTAGTTTTCATTGAATAGGATTTGACATTTTTTGACATCTTCTATGTACAATGTATTAAAAATATGGAGAAAAAAATGCATGAATTATTACTGGATATCTGTAAAAGAAAAATAGATAACGGCATGAGTTATGAAGATATTTTGAAATTTATCAAAGCCAATAAAACAGAAAATATGTTTCATGCTATACAGGAGAGAGTGAAAGCCTATATAGAAAAGGTAGAAAAGGAGAAGCGTAGTAATATAGCCTAAAGAGGTAAAACCCGTATTTTGCTATCTAGTTTCTCTTTAAGGCTATTTTCAATCGCAAAGAGTGTGCCTGTATTGGCACTTGCACAGCCGTCGCATGCACCTAGATAACGTATATAGATATCGATATTTTCTCCATTCTCTTTTACGTCAAGTATCTCTATATTTCCTCCATCCATCACAAGAAATTCCCTGACAGAACCATCGATAACATGATCTATGGCAGCTATCTTCTCCTTGGTATTCATCTCTCTAAAAGGAATATCTATGGTCTGTTCTTTTATCTTTTTTTCTCTTTCTATCAGCTGTTTTTGCGCTGCTATAAGTGTATCTAGATCTTTGAGGCACTCTGTATCAAAGAAGCCTGCTTTTGTATATCGAGTAAGCTCTTTGTATGTCTGGATTTTGTGTAGAGCGATACTCTCCTTAATTGAAGCAAGACTCATTGGCGTATCTTTGCAGGGATAGGTCAAATCCTCTCTGCCTAAAGCCTCTTGGTAGTAGGCTTTGGCTGCTTGTTTGAGTGCATCAAGAGCCAGAGTAATGACATACGCTTCATCTGTCGGCAAAGCAGGGGTATCAGGCTTGTCGCGTAAAAAGCGTTCTAAACCTTGAAAGGTCATAGTTGTGGCTTCTTGAACAGTTTTGTTCTTGCATAGGAGGGCTAGCATATCGCATGCAGCAATCAGCGAGGGGGTGCCAAAATAGGTATAACGTGCAAGCAGTATGGTGTCATCTTCAGGATTCACAGCCCAATAGAGTGTAATCTCCTCACCTATTACTTCGTCTCCGTAGCTATAGCTAAAAAGTTTCGCATTCAGTGCTTCTGTCTCTTTCGTGCTAATAACCCCGGCATGCTTGGGGTCACTTATAAACATCGCTACTTTGATGCCGTAGTCACTTTTAAAATCAATTAGCGTATCCATTTGTACTCCTTGGTTCTACTTTAGCAGGTTTAGCTTAAACACATTTTATTCCCCTTCTTTAGGCCTATTTTTTGAGAAACGCATATATAAAATAGGTAAAATAATCAGCGTTAAGATGGTGGAACTCACCAGCCCATTGATGACCACAATCGCAAGGGGACGTTGTATCTCTGAGCCAGGACCTGTTGCAAAGAGTAGGGGGAGTAACCCCAATGCTGCAATGATGGCTGTCATCAATACAGGTCGCAATCTTTTTACCGATCCTTCAATGACAGCATCTTTGAGCGTAGAACCATTTTGTATAAGATAATTAAAATAGTTCACTAGCACCACACCATTGAGCACTGCAATACCAAGAAGGGCGATAAACCCAACAGATGCAGGTACAGACATATACTCTCCACTAAAATAGAGCCCAATAAATCCACCTATGAGTGCCAATGGTACATTAATAAGTACCATCAATGCTTGCCGCAAGGATTTAAATGAGACAAAGAGTAAAATAAAGACTAAAAAGAGTGCCAAAGGCACAATAATAGCCAAACGTTTTGCCGCTCTTTGTTGGTTTTTAAACTCACCACCATACTCTATATAATATCCTGCAGGTAGTTTAATCTCATTTTCTATTTTTCTTTGGGCTTCTTCTACAAAGCTCACGAGGTCACGACCTTCTACATTGGATTGTACAATGGTTTTTCTATAACCATGTTCGTGTTCTATTTGTACGGGTCCTGCGTTGGAGACAAATTTGACAAAGTTACTTAAGGGTATGGATTTACCATCTGCTACAGGATAGTATAGTTTTTTAATCCTATCAAGAGAGTTTTGCAAGGCATCATCTCCTTTGACCACAAGAGGAATACGACGCATACCCTCTTGAATGACACCAATATCTAATCCTGTCACCATCACTTTTAAAAAGTTATTGAGATCCTCTTGTGTAATTTCATAATATGCCATCGCTTTTTTATCAAATTTAAGCTCAAAATATTCTACTCCTTCATTGGCTTTTTTGTAAACATCTGCACTTCCGGGTATTTTTTCCAAGAGATCTTTTATCTCAACGGCGATAGATTCAAGGAGAGCATTGTCGCTACCAAAAATAGCAATAGCCAAATCTCCTCGTACCCCTGTAAGCATCTCTGAGACTCTCATTTCTATAGGTTGTGTAAAGCCATATTCAATCCCTACAAATTCATCAAGGACTTTGCGTATCTCATTGATAATAAACTCTTTTGAGGGCTCTCTCCACTTCTCTTTGGGTTTGAGGACTAGAAAAGTATCGGTATCATTGAGTCCCATTGGGTCCAGTCCTAATTCGTCACTTCCTGTTCTGGCAATGATATTTTCTATTTCAGGCACGGAAGCTATGAGCTTTTTTTGTATTTTCAGATTGAGTGCCAAACTCTCTTTGAGTGAGATAGAGGGCAACATCTCTATCCCGATGATAATACTGCCTTCATCCATGGTCGGCATAAAAGATTTTCCTGTTTTATCTGCAAGATAGAGTGAACCCCCAAAGAGCATGAGCACAAAGAGAATGACGATTTTGGCGTGATTGAGTGACCATACGAGAATAGGTCTATAGCCTTTGGTAAGGTAACGCACCACAAAAGACTCAGGATCGGGTCGTTTGGTTAAAATAAAAGAGCTCAACACAGGAATAAGTGTCAATGCCAAAAGCAAAGAACTAAAGAGTGCAAAGATAATACTCAAAGCCACGGGTTTAAACAGTTTTCCCTCTAAGCCTTCTAGTGTCAAGATAGGTAAAAATACGATGATAATAATCAAAACACCTGTTATAATAGAAGGTGCCATTTCGACTGTGGCTTCATAAATAATATGTAGTTTACTATGACGTTGACGTTTGGGGTTACCTAATTCAGCGGTAATATGCTCTACGACAACCACCGCAGAATCCACCAGTATCCCAATAGCAATGGCAAGTCCACCTAGACTCATGAGGTTGGCTGTAAGCCCAAAGTACTGCATCGCCATAAAACTCATAAGTAATGCAAAGGGCAAAATAAGGGCTACGCTCACCGCTGAAGCCAAGTTTCCAAGCATTAAAAGCAAGATAACCATAATCAATACAATGGCCTCATAAAGTGCAGATTTTACGGTATCTGTAGCTAGGTTAACAAGTTCAGAACGGTCATAAAAAATATCTATTTTGGTGCCATGAGGTAACATTTTTTCAAGAGCAGATAACTCTTTTTTGACTTTGTCCAAAACTATGGCGGTATTGATGCCTTTTAGCCCGAGCACGAGACCCTGTACTGCTTCTGCTTCACCATTTTTACTTACAAATCCTGCACGGGTGAGATACCCAAAGTGCACAGTAGCGACATCACCCAAGGTAATAATATGATCACCAATCTTACGAATAGGTAGCATTTGGATGTCATGGATATTTTTAAGTCTTCCCACACTTCTGACCAAGATACTCTCTACCCCTTGAGATACGCGACCTGCACCATCATTTTTATTGTTTTTTTCGAGTGCCTCAAAGAGTTGATCGAGTGTTACACCTTTTGCACGCATTTGATTAAGGTTTGGTACGACTTCATATGTTTTTACTTTGCCACCCAAGGCATTGACTTCGGCTACACCGCTAATTGCACGTATTTTAGGAGAGATAATCCAATCTAAAAGTGTACGTTTTGCTTCAAGCGTTAAGGTGTCAGACTCTATGGTAAACATAAGAATATCACTCAGTGGTGTAGAAATGGGGGCTAATCCTCCTGTAATATTCTCAGGAAGTTCTCCTTGAATCTCAGCAAGCCTTTCACCTACTTGTTGCCTTGCCCAATAGATGTCGGTACCATCTTCAAAGTCTATGGTGATGTCAACAAGACCATATTTGGTGGTAGAACGCATCATCGTTTCATAAGGGATACCAACCATCTTTGTCTCAATAGGTACCGTGATACCAGATTCTACTTCTGCAGGGGTCATACCGTTAGATTTCATAATGATTTTCACCTGTGTGGGTGAGATATCAGGAAATGCATCTACCGGTAACTCATTGTAGGTTTTAATACCCAGCCCAAGTATCACTACAGCCAAAAGAGAAAAGAAAAGCCTTTGTGCAAGGGCAAATCCAATAATTTTATTCATCGTCGCCACCTAGTAGGTTTTTCAAGATAGCCAAAGAGTTGGTTGCTATTTCATGATTGAGTCGTGGAGAGGTTTTCAAATAATAATAGACGTTATCTTCAGAAAGTATCTCAACAGGTACTGCCACAAAACCTTCATCGGTTTTGACAAAAACAATCTGCGTGCCCCCTTGTTTAATCACGGAATTCTTTTTTACTTTAAGCACATCGGTATAGCGTGTAAGTTTTGCACTTCCTATAAAACCTGAGTAAATATTTGTGGTTTTGGGTATTAAAAACCGTACTTGACGTGTTTGATTTTCCGGATTAATGACAGGAGAGATTTGCAGTATGGTTGTTTGAAATGTTTTACCATTTAGCGTTATTTCTACTTTTTCACCTTCATGAAGTTTTTGGGTACGTTGGGCTTTTATATCGGCCTCTAACCATAGTGCACCCTTTTTTTTAATGACAAACAATGCATCATCAGGATTGGTACTTTTACCCGGTGTGGCACTGAGGGAAATGAGGTTTCCTTCGATGGGGCTAGTGATATTAATCGTGTTGCTTAGTTCAAATTTTTCAAACAGTGCTTCAATCATACGCTCGCTGGCACCATATCCTTTGAGTAGTGCTTTTGAAGCTGCTACTCTTATGGTATCAGATTTTAGTTCTGCGTTGGCAGCGACACACTCTTTTTGTGGAATAATCTCTTCTTTACACAACATATTTTTACGTTCTGTGAGATGTTTGTGGTGTTTATATTCTATGGCTTCGGCAATAGCTTGTTGCTGTACTTCTATCCATTTTGTCCCTGTGACTTTAGCTAGCAATTCACCACGTTTTAGATGTTGGTATTTTGCGACATAGAGTGCTTGTACATTGGCTTCAAAAGGCAAGGATATCGTGTGCAGTAACGTCGGTGGTGTAACCACATGAGCGATAAATTCCCCAAAAGGATAGGTATTGGATGCTTTGGGTACTTCTATACTGATATTCCAGTTTTTTGCCTGTTCTTGGGTCATTTTGATTGCTTCTGCATTGAGTGACAGTGTAAGTAATACAGAGAATAATAATCTTTTTTTCATGGCTTAATCCTTATTTTCGCTGAGTGTGTAGAGGTTAAAGAGTGTGGTGTAGTAGGCTTTTTTATTGGCATATATCTCCTGGTTAAGTGCGTATAACTTTTGTCTGTTTAACAAATATTCTATCACCGAGCTCTCTCCCAAATCATAACTTTTTTTAATCAAAGGCAAAAGCTTGTTTTTATACGCTTTGTAATTTTGTGAAAGTGTTTTTATCATAGAGGCTTGGCTTTTAAGTTGTGCTTTGAGTTCAAAGAGAAGGGCTTTTTTCTCTTTCATAGTTTGGGCATAGGCATACTCGATGGATGAGGCTTTATGCATAGCAGCAGCACGGGCATGTTCATTTTTCGAAGAAGAAAAGTTAAGAGGTATAGATACACCGATAGTATATCTATCGACATCTAGTTCTTTACCGTATTGTCCATTGATGGAGAATGATTCCAGGGAGTGGCTATATCGTTTTATCATTTTTTGCGTACTTTGAACTCTTTTTTGTTTCGCTCTCTTAGAGAGCCCAAAGGTATTTCCCAGTCGAATATGACTACGTATAGGGTAGGTATCTCTACATGAGAGTTTTGTTTTTATATTGCTATTGGCACCACTAAGCATGAGTACTTTTTGCTTAGAGATATTCGACAGCATCTTGTTTTGCTCCAGCTGGGCAAAGAGTTTACGTTTTTCACTGGCTAGTTGCATCAATTCAGTTTTAGATATTTCATGATATTGATAGGCTTTCTTTTTCTTCTTGTAAAGTGTGAGAAAATCACGATAACTCTGTTTGATGATGCTATATTTTTCTCTATCCAAACAGTGCTGATGATAGAGATTTTTGAGAGTATTTCTAAAAGAGAGTACGCTTTTTTCACCCTCTATACGAGAAGCCTGAGACTGCAATTGGGCTATCTGGCGTTCTTGCGTTTGAATAGTGCCTAGTTTTATATTTTTTGAGAGACCTATAGTGTATTCATAGCCACTTGGAGTGCTATTGGGTACTGCCTTTGCTGTATCGGCATTCAGTGTCAATGGATCACTCGCAGTATCTGCCAAACTTTGTGCTGTGGCAGCCAAGGCACGCTGATCGAGAGATTTTGAGAGTGCATTGTGTCTCTTGGCAGTCTGTAGTAATGTTTTGAGTGTTACTGTCGAAGCATTGGTCATAGTAGTAGTCATGATAAACACAAATGCTAAGTATATTGCTAGCGGTTTCATTTATTGAGCCTTTGAAATAATTGTGCCGTCTAGAGCATTAATTTTAAGCGCGCAGGTATTGGTCACAGACATATAAAAAAGGAGTTGACCTTTATGCGTAAGCCTTTGATAGACCACAGGCTCTTTGCATGCTTGGGCTGTGATTTCCTTTGCTTGTGTCGGTGAAATACGCGCTAAACGCTTTAATTTGTACCTATGCCTTAGTATAAGCGAGGGTTTATGGTTATAATTTTGTAGATTGATACTGCTATCTACAAGTAATGGTTTACTCTCGTTTGCCACGGTAAATAGTGACAATATGAGTACAAACAGAGGGATTTTCATGGGTAGCCTTTGTTATTTTAATTTAATGTATAGATAGATATTAAATTAAATTAGGCTATAGGAGGTTTGATGGTACGTTGTTTAAATGGAGGAATAGGGTAGGTATAGTGTTGTTGAAGATTGGTTTTGTGTTTTAAACAAAGTAGTGGAGGCGAAGCCTCTTCAATGATTGCTATAAAATGAAAATAATGATGTATATTACAGACATCTTCACAATGTGACGCACTACTTTGTTCTAATACGTAATGTTCTACTGATTCAGAATGTTCAACCTTGGTTGAAAGTATAGTATCATGGGCTATATTGAAAGAGAGAGAAAACAATAGTAAATATTGAATGATATACTTTTTCAATGTAGCTCCTTTGTAGATTTAGACAAGTCTAGCCAAAAATAGTAAATATGTAAAGCTAAAAATTATAATTGATAAACACCCTCATATGCCGTGCATCATCTTCACCGACATATTTGCCCTTGATATTAGAGGCAATGAGATGTGTCTCCAAGTGTTTTCCCAGCGTGTAGCCCAATATGATGTCTGTCTCTGTGGCTTTTTGTTTGGCTTGGTTTTTGAGTAGGGCATGGTTGAAAGAGATGTTTAGGTTTTCTATGCCTATACTCGTAGCATCCCACGCTATGCCTATGTTACTCTGCTCCCCGTATACCCCAGCATTATCAGAAATGAGGTATTCAGAGTTGGCAAAAAACGGACCTCCTCCAAAGCCGGAAAATGCAGCATTGTCCCATGCCTTGTTGTAGCTAGCAGAGAAATTTAGACCTAGTGGTGCATACCGTGTGCCGGCCGTGATACCAAATACCGTAGCATCTTTTCCTATGCTGTACCCCTGTTTGGCTACTTGCAACCCAATGCTGCAGTACTCTGCTTCATAGTCTATTTCTATGTAGGCTATGCTGTCTATCTTGGCATCTTTTATATGGTAGTACCATGCAGAAATCGTAAGATTTTCTACCCCTTCATAGGTAGCACCTACTACTTGCATATTGTTATCTCCATTCAAAGGCGTAAAGGCATCGACTATTTCTGCATCTACCCCTGCCATTTTTTGAATCTGGGCCAAAAACAGGGTGGTATCTGTGAGGTCTCTGTTTTGCAGTACATAGGCTTCAAAGGTGTTAGGTACCATGCCTATGTCATCAGTATCTGCAAAAGGGGTGTCTATCTCTTGACGACCTATCTTGACGCGTGTATTTCCCCATACTCCTTGGATATAGGCTTCCCCTAAAATAGTATAAGAGTTATCGACCTCTCCTCTAAAGGGCACTAAGCCCTGATTATCATCTGAACCTAATGTATTGGATGTATAAAAACTTGTACCTAACGATATACCCTCATATGTCCCTGTCTCTATATGAAGTTTTCCTCCTATAGCACCATCTTTAAAAGTGTTACTCTCTTTGATAGCGTGTATCTCATAAGCTGTTCTGAGGTAGCCTGATGTCTTGACCTCCTCAAATATATTAGCACTGATTGTAAGAGTTGTTATCAATATATAAAGTGTGCTTAGTGTTATTTTGTTCATGTGATTTTCTTATTTTTCTATCATTGTGTATATTTTTACATGAGACTGTATGGGTACGATATGGTTAATACCTACTCATCTATCTGTTCTACTTCTATCTTTTGGGCTTCATCTTTACGCAATGCAATCAGTGTAGAACCTACTTCTATTTCTATCGTTTGTTTCGCAAGCGAACAGCCTTTAATGAGGAGTTCTTCTCCACGCATCACACCAAAAGAACTGAGTCTGTCTTTGAGTGCCTTGTCAGCATGTATCTTGACTATAGTCGCTCTGTTGCCTTTTTGTAAATCGATTAAATTCATCTAAAATCCTAATGCTAATGTAACACGGTACGCGATAAAACTCAGTACCCATGCCGAGATACTTGTCATCAAGAACAAGTAGACTAGATACTTCCATCCTCCCGCTTCTTTGGTAAATACCATAGAGGCAGCCAGACAAGGCAGGTAGATCATCACAAAGACAATAAAGGCTATTGCCGAGGCAAAAGGAATATTGGCTTTAAGTTTTGCAATAAGCCCTTCATTATTCTCGTCCACTTCATCTCCTAAGGCATAAAGTATCCCTAGGGTAGATACGACGACCTCTTTGGCAGCAAGTCCGGTCTCTAGAGCCACTGCCATACGCCAGTCAAATCCAAGAGGCGCAAAGAAAGCTTCGGAGGCATGACCAATTTTCCCAAGATAGGAGTTTTCAAGTGTATAGAGTTTTGCCTGGTTCGTATCCAAATTTGCAGGTATATCAACTTTTGGATAGTTGCTTGCAAACCAGATAAGTATCGATGCTCCTAAAATATAGGTGCCTGCTTTTTTCAAATAGCTTTTTGCCTGACCATAGACGGTATGCCAAATAAGTTTGAGTGACGGCATCCTGTATTTTGGCATCTCCATGACAAAAGGTTCATCTTCACCTTTAAAGACAAACATTTTCAGTGCTTTTGCCATCAGTAATCCTAGCAGTGCTCCGGCAATATAGATGATAAACAAGATATTTCCTGCGGACTCCTGAGCAAAAAATGCCCCTGCAAAGAGTACATAAACGGGTAGTCTCGCTCCACAAGACATAAAACCGATAATAAAGAGCGTAATGAGTCTATCTTTTTCGTTTTTAAGCGTACGTGCTGCCATGTAGGCAGGTACGGAACATCCAAACCCGGTGACTAGCGGGATGAAACTCTTGCCATGCAAACCGAATTTATGGAAAAAACCATCAAGCAAAAAAGCCACACGGCTCATATAGCCCGTAGTCTCTAAGAGTGCAATACCCATAAAGAGTATAACAATATTGGGCAGAAACATCACTGCCGCACCCACACCGGCAATCATACCGTCTGCAAGCAGTGAACCGAGTTCTCCATCGCCTAAGAGGGTTTTTATCTCTTCTCCTATCCATGAAAAGGCAGTATCTATATAGTCCATAGGTATAGATCCCAATTCAAAGGTAAGTTGGAACAATATCCACATAAAAAATAAAAAGAGGGGTATACCTAAAAATTTATTAATGAGCAGATTGTCAACTTGTTGCGTAAGGCTTTTTTCTCTCATTCCTTTGGTAGTCACGACTTCCATTTTTGCACCTTTGGCAAAGGCAAAGTGCTCATCTGAAAAAACCTCCTTTAGATCTTTGGTATTGGCATGTAGATAGATATGCTTCAGAGCATCTCTCAAAATAGGTAGCAGATCTATCCATATAGGAGATTCATGCATCTGCTTATAGGTATCCTCATCCTCTTGCAGTAGCTTGACCGCAAGATGTCTAAGGCGTAGTGTCGGATGTTTGTAGTTTTTCTCTTTGAAAAAGGCGATAATATTCTCTATCTCCTCTTCTATAAAATCAGAGTAGACCACTTTTGCAGAAGTTCTCTGTTTTTCATATAAATGAATAATGGCATGCTGAAGCTCTTCGATACCCTCTTTGGTCGAAGCAGAGGTTTTAATACAGGGGACGCCAAGTATAAGAGAAAGTTGCTTTTCATCTATCTCTAAACCCTCTTTTCGGGCCTCATCAGACATATTAAGGGCGACAACTACTTTTTTACCCATTTCAAGCAGTTGAGTGGTAAAAAGTAGGTTTCTTTGGAGGTTTGTAGAGTCTATGACATTGACGATGATATCATATTCGTCCGAGTGTAAAAAGCTTTTGGTGACTCTCTCTTCTATGGTATATTCTGTCAGTGAGTAGGCACCCGGAAGGTCAAACATCTGTATGGTGTACTCTTTGCATGTAGTATCGTCGTAGAGTATAAATTCTACCTCTTTTTTCTCGACAGTAACACCGGAGAAATTGCCTACTTTGAGCTTGGCATTTGAGATTGCATTAATGAGAGAGGATTTCCCTACATTAGGTTGACCTGCAAGTGCTACAACGATTCTTTCCAAAACTTTTCCTTATAGTTTAAGATAACAAAAATAAATGATAATTGTTATCAATATTTTAGTGCCAATGAAGAATAGACAAAAAAGCTTAAAGTAAGTTAAAAATGAAAGTTGTTATCAATAAACCTGTTCTCTTTTTTTCAGAACTTCTAAAACACCGGAAAAATCTTTCTCATACCCGAAACATCCATTTGAATTACAGAGCATAAATCCATCATTGTTGTCGCCTTTAAGGAGAGAGAATGGATAGGAAAGGGTATCAAGATCTTTGATATGCGGTTTGAGTTTCTCATGGCAGGCTTTGACAACTATGTCATCTTTGAGGTAACGCAGTACCATTTTACCCATACGTGGTGAAGAGAGTGGTTGACGCATAATATCATATGAATAGATTTCCAAAGATCTAAAGACAAATTTCCTATAGACCCCGTCTACCAAAGAGGAGATAGAGTGCAGCACCGATATCATGGTTGCTACCGAGGAGGGATAGGGGGTGTCATAGACTAGGGCATCGGTTTCAAATGTTCCACGGCTAAATTTCCATTTTCCTTTATAATAGTACTTCTCTATAGCACTGTTTGCAAGTTTTTGTGCGGTGATAAGATAGACTTCGTTAAGTGTACTTTTATAGGCTTCTATCAGTGTCTCGGAAAGATAAGCATAATCTTCTAAAAATGCTTTGATTTTGGGTGTTTTGTTCTGTAGCGTTGAGTGATACAGTTCAGAGTTGATATACATACGTTCCAGTAGTGCATCCAGAGACTCAATGGCAAGAGGAAGATAGCTCTTCTTAATACGGGAAGCCTTAAACAAAGAATATATCATCATAGCATTCCAAGAGAGAAGAATTATTGTGTCTATAGATGGATAGGGACGTTTTTCTCTCTCTTTTGCCAAGGCGTTAAGTGCCTCTTTATAGTAGGGGATATCCGGATGTTCAGGGTTTTCAACAACCAACGTATTTTGATTCTCAGAGTCTTCTTTTTCGGTAATATGCAATGCTCTAGCAAGGCGTGCTTGTGCTTTTTTGGGAATACCTGCTTGAGTGAATGCCTCTAAAGCCTCTTTATAGGTATAAAGAAAATACCGGCTCTTTTTATCTTCGCTATTTGCATACAAGGTAGCAAAAAAAAGTGATTTTTCACGCATCTCTTTAAGCATAAAGTCCAGTGTCCTGAAAGCAACATTTTTATAAAAGCTCTTACCGCTTATATGGTAGGCTTCTAAATAGAGATCAGTAATTAAGGCATTATCACAGCTTGTTTTTTCAAAACCGGGTATCTGCCATGCATCATCTGTGGTATATCTGAAAAACCCACCTTGTATGAGATCTCTAATCCCTCCTTTTGCCATGGTACGAAGTGTAAAAAGTACCATATGAAGTATCTCTTTGTCTCCCGTAAGTTTATAGGCATCCAGAAGCAGTGATAGTGTAGATGTTTGGGGAAATTTAGGTGCCTTGCTAAACCCTCCGTGCTCGGAATCAAAGAGCTCTTTTGCATGATTGATGATGCGTCCGAGTATACTCATATCAAGTTTTGTAGCCTCTATTTTATTTTGTTTGGGGTTAATAAAACGTAAAATCTCATCTGCTTTTTGCGTCAGTAGTTTTTTCTCATCTCTATACTTCTTAATGATGGTTTCTACAAGAGCGTTAAAATCCATTTTGTCGTAGTGACTCTTAGCGGGTATATAGGCGGCGGCATAAAAGGGTTTGCCCTCTTGCGTAAGAAAAACAGAGGTGGGCCAGCCGCCTGTATGACCATTGATGAGGCGATAGACTTCTTGAAAATATCTATCGATATCAGGACGTTCTAATTTATCGACTTTGATACAGATAAAATGTTCGTTAAGCAGTTTTGCCGTAGAGCGTTTTTTAAATGACTCTTGTTCCATGACGTAACACCGGTGACAAGCACTGTAGCCTATATTTAAGAAGATAGGTTTACCCTCTAAGAGTGCTTTGGAAAATGCCTCGTCTCCCCAAGGATACCACTCAACAGGGTCGTGAGCATGTTGTTTCAGATAGGGTGAATATTCATTGCCAAGATGATTTTGCAAGTGTAGACTCCTTATGTCATGATAGGACTTTTATAGGGTATTTGTGATCTATTAACTGAATTTTGTTACTATTGCACAGCTTGTGCACATATATTACAATACAATACTATGATAATTTTAATAAAAGAGAAAAAATATGCAACACATCATAAAAAAGTTACCTCTTGCTATGATATTTTTTAGCCTTTTTTTATTTGCAGGTTTTGATAGTGCCCTAAAAAAACAGAAATTTTTATCGCCCGATGAGGCATTTGGGGTCACGGCCGTACTTAAAGATGATGTGATCAAGACTAAAATAACGATAGCGGATAAGATACATGTCTATGATGATGATACACTACGGTATAAGATTGTCTCTCCGGAAGATTTCACCCTAGAGGTACAAAGGCCGCCATCACACGATTTTGATGGAGATAAGGTATTTGAGAAAGAGATTGTAGTTGATATTCCTGTTAAAGATATTACCTCAAAAGTCAAAGGTAATTATACGCTGGAGATAGCGTTTCAAGGATGTTCTGAGAGCGGTATTTGTTATCAGCCTATCAAAAAAAGATTCTCTTTTGAGGGGGAAGAAGCGGGCATTTGGGATAAGATTGCTACATTGGCAAAAGAGGGAAATACAGGTAAGATAGTAGATGTACTCATTAATGAGAGCTCGCTCTTTATACTTTTTTTGTTTTTTGTATTTGGTTTGCTTCTTTCGCTTACACCGTGTATCTTTCCTATGATTCCTATTTTGTCTTCTATTATAATATCACAGCACTCAGGTAGACAAAAGCCAAGTGTATCACAGGCTTTTTTTACCTCGCTTGTCTATGTCTTGGCCATGGCATGTACCTATACGATTGTAGGTCTTGTGGCCGGTATGCTCGGTGCAGATATACAAGCGGGCATGCAAAACCCTTGGGTATTAACCCTTTTTACGGGGGTTTTTATAGCATTGGCACTTTCGCTCTTTGGTTATTATGAGATAGGTCTGCCTGCTTCATGGCAATCGAAATTAAATCAAGTCAGTGATAATGCACAGGGCAAGGGTATTCTGGGCACGGCTATCATGGGGGCACTCTCTGCACTTATTGTAGGGCCGTGTACTGCGGCACCCATATCCGGAGCAGTGATTTTTATCTCTCAAACCGGTGATGCGTTTCTCGGTGCAGTTGCACTCTTTGTAATGAGTATAGGTATGGGGATGCCACTGCTTTTAGTCGGTTTAGGTGCCGGAAAATTTATGCCTAAACCCGGAGGATGGATGACGGCAGTCTCACAGGCCTTTGGGGTGATGATGTTGGCGCTTGCGATCTTTATGCTCTCACGGATACTCCCCGGTGGAGTTACGATGATACTCTGGTCTTTACTCTTTTTAGGAACTGCACTTTATATGGGTGTATTTGAATCTAAAGCAGGAGAGGGAGCGATGAAACTCTTTAAACTACTTGCTATGGTATCTTTGATTTACGGTATTGTTTTGTTTGTGGGGGCAGTATCAGGTGCTAAGTCTATGTTTAGCCCTTTAGGGAAGTTTACTTCTGGTACTGTAGTACAATCCCCAAACAAAGCTATAAAGTCATCAGAGCATTTAGGGTATTCTGTAGCTAGACTTATGAAAGAAGTGAAAGCTTCAGACAAGCCAGTAGTAGTAGACTTCGGAAAAGACAGTTGTACAGCGTGTACTGAACTTGAAGAGATTACTTTTCCTGATGCAAGGGTACAAAAAGAGCTCAAAAACTTTACATTTATTAAAGTAGATTTAACAGCAAATAATGATGAGGATAAAGCACTTTTAAAAGAGTTTGGACTTTTTGGCACACCCAATATTATCTTTTTTAACAAAGAAAACAAGTATTTACCTGAGAAGTCATTGACTGGGTTTGTTTCTCCCGAGGATTTTGCTAAACATCTCCAAAACATAGAATAGCTTTATTAATCATCTTCTTGTATACTTAAGTATCTGTAATACAAGGAATGATAATGCAAAAAATACTACTTTCTATACTTCTTATCAGTGGAAGCTTGTGGGCAAACACTACAGTTCCATCAATAGGTTCTGAACTTAAAATCACTATCTACAATGATAACAGAGCCTTTATAAACGATAAGCGTGAGGTAGAGGTGAAGCAGGGGAAGCAGAAGCTTGTGTATGAGGGCGTGCCTAGTTCAGTCATTACACAGAGCGTGGTGCCGACGTTTATAGGAATGAAGACAAACTTGTATTCTCAGAACTATATGTATGACCTTATCTCTTTAACTTCTATGCTGGAAAAGAGCATAAACAAAACGGTGGCATTTTATACAAATGGCGATGAGCCTAGACTCTTGGAAGGTACACTACTCTCAATAAACCCCGTGATGATACAAGAGTCAGGAAAAGCAAACATCTATACACTAGAGCGTGCTACGCAAGTGATATTTTCTAAAATACCTGAAAATATGATTACAAAACCCAGTTTAGTATGGAACATGGAGACTGAAAGTGCAGGTACTTTGGGCATAGACTTGAAATATTTGACTACAGGTATCTCGTGGAAGAGTGACTATGTACTGAGCTTGAAAAAAGACGTTTTAGACCTCACAGGGTGGATAACGGTTGAGAACAACTCTGGTGTGGCATATAAAAATGCACAAATTACTTGTCTTGCGGGAGATGTAAATAAAGTACAAAATCGACCTAATATAGAAAGAAGAGTATATAAAGTAAAAGCAATGATGGATATGGCAGCAATGGAGGCAGTGCAAGAAGAGTCGTTTTCAGGCTACCATATTTATAAAATTCCTTTTAAAGAGACTATAGAAAATAAACAACAAAAGCAGATAGGGTTTATAGACAAAAAAGAGATAGCTTATACACAATACGGTATACACAACAATAATTACTTTGAACGTTATGGGGAGCAAAAACTTGTGTTTAGTAATACTATACAATTTAAAAATACTAAGAACAATAATTTAGGTTTGTCTTTACCTAAAGGCGTAGTACGTATGTACCAAAAAGACAGTAGTGATGAAACACATTTTATAGGGGAACAAAATGTAGAAAATATACCAGAAGATGAAAATGTAACTTTAACCATAGGAACACTGTTTGACGCAGTGGGGGAAAAGAGCATCACAAAATATGAAGCTAGAAAACATTACCGTAATGTTGAAACCACCTATAATGTACGCAATCAAGGTAAAGAACCTCTTATTCTCAAAATAAAAGAAAAAATACCCACATATGGTGACAAAATAGTGGTAAAAACATCGTGTAAGGGCGTGTGTTCAGTAGAAAAGAAAAGTGCTTTTATCCGCGAGTTTACGATACGATTAAAAGCCAAAGAGAAGTATGTGTTTACCTCTGAATTTGAGGTAAACTTTTAGAGGCTTAGTCAAGATGTAACTTAATCTTTCGGTTTAAAATCCAAAGAAATAGAGTTTACGCAGTGACGGGTATTTTTATCTGTCATACCTTCGCCTCTAAAAACGTGACCCAAGTGTCCTTTGCAGTTGGCGCAGATAATCTCAACTCTGCTTCCGTCAGCATCGGGAAGTTCCTCTACAGCCCCCTCAATAGTATCGTCAAAGCTTGGCCATCCCGTAAAAGAATCGAATTTTGCCTCGGATAAGAAGAGTGCAGCATTGCATTGGCGACAGACATAGGTCCCTGTACCTTCATAATTCCAGTATTTTCCCGTAAATGCACGTTCCGTACCCTTATGCAGTATGACATGTTTTTCTTCTTCCGTGAGTTCATTGTATGCCATTATATCTCCTTTGGTTAGAATATTTTACACTATAGCATAAGTGACTTAGGCTTTTGTCTATTACCTACACGACTACTTGATAGAATATTTTACACTATAGCATAAGTGACTAAAGGTCTTCGGCGGAGGCATCTGTCGTGTATACCCCTGTGAGTTTTTTCCAAATGATAGAGGCATTAAGACCAAACCAAATAAGCAAACCTATGCCGATAGTACTGGCCCACCCTGCCTCTTTAAAATTGGTAACATCGATGAGACCGTACTCTTGCAGACCCCAGATAAACGAAGCGATGATAATTACGGTAATAGCTGCGCCAAACAATCCCAAACTCTGAAAAATTGATTTGATAGCAAGTAGCCACAGTGCCAGCATGATGAGTATGCCAAAAGGGTTAAAGCCTGAAAGAATATTGTCTACATTGGAGATATAGTGAAGAAAATGAATGCCCGAAGGGTTCCATGTGCCGATGGCAAGAGCAAGAGAAAGTAGAAGAGTCACCCACCAAGCAAGATGGGTGACTCTTTTGCCGGATTTTGTGGTAGAAGAGGAGGTAAAAATATCAGGTATCATAGCTATTCCTTCATTACGATTTTGGAAATTATAGCAAAAAATTACGTTATAATGGCATAGATTTAGATGCATTAAATGATAAAAATCCAAAATACGGAATAGCTATGCCGTCGTTACAAAATATTACGATTAATATAGGGGAAGTAAATACTCTAAAAATTATAAGAGATACACCCTACGGGTATTGTTTGGAAGCTAAAGATGGAAGCGAAATACTCTTGCCAAACGGTTATATTATAACAAATCAAATGCCTATGGGCTTACTGCTTGATGTTTTTGTCTATACAGATAGTGAAGATAGACCTGTAGCAACGACTAAAATGCCTTATGCGAAACTGGGAGAGTATGGCTATTTTACGGTAGTAGATTATAAGCCTTACGGTGCCTTTGTTAACTGGGGATTGCCAAAAGATCTCTTTGTACCGCTTTCGCAGCAAAAAGAGCATTTTCGTATAGGAAAAAAATATCTTTTGCGTGTCTGTCTGGATGAGCGGACCAATAGAGTATATGCCACGCAGAAAATAGGCAAGTATTTTAATCGTAATATGAAAGGATTGCACCGGAATAAAGTACTTAAAGCCATTATACTGGCACAAACACCACTAGGTTATAAGGTGATTGCGGATAATCAATACGAGGGGATGCTTTTTTCAAATGAAATTTTTGAAGATCTGCGTATAGGTGACAAGAAAAAAGTCTATATTAAAAAAGTACGCAGGGACTGTAAGCTGGACCTCTCTTTAAGACCTATAGGTAAAGAGGCTAATATCTCGGAGGCTGAGGGAGTGGTTTTACAACTGCTTAAAAAGGCAGGAGGCAGTCTTCCTTTTACGTACAAGAGCAATGCAGAGGAGATTCAAAATCGATTTGGTATCTCTAAGAAACATTTTAAAAGAGCACTAACGGTATTGATAGAAAAAAAAGAGATAGAATTGCTGGACGGTTCTATGAAACTTCTATAAATTTTTGGTTATACTAACAGTATCTTAATACATACAAAGGATAGAATAATGGATTTAATGGATCTACTCAAAACAGGTGCTTCACTGATTCAGGGCAACAGTGACGAGGCAACAACAGGTTTGGATGCAGGTGCAATTACCGAGGCGCTTGGCGGTTTGCTAGGTAACGGTGAAGGCGGTTTGGATCTTGGATCTTTGGTAAGCGGTCTTAGTGAAAACGGATTGGGCGAAATTGTAGGTTCTTGGCTGGGTGACGGGGAGAATGCACCGATATCGGCAGATCAGATTACAGATTTGCTGGGTGCGGATAAAATCTCTGAATTTGCTTCAAATTTAGGGCTTTCAGAAGAGAGTGCCAAAGGTGCACTGGCTGATGCCCTGCCGAAAGTTATAGATCAAGCCACTTCCGGCGAGGGAAGTATGCTTGATAGTCTGTTAGCACAGGTAGGCGGTGCAGGTGGCGCGATGGATATGCTTGGTAAGATGTTTAAATAGATATCGCCTAAAAAGTATGTCGTTTCGGCATACTTTTTATGCTTGTTGTTGTCTATTGGTCATCACTGGATCAAAACTTAGGATACTCTATTGCATTATCTACTGCTTCTGCTACTTCCTCTTATTGTACTCTCAAAACCCTATAAAATTGCCACATATAACGTAGAAAACCTTTTTGATGCCTTTTTTCAAGGCAGTGAGTATGAGGAGTATATCCCTGGCAGACATAACTGGAACAGTCGTATGGTAGAGATCAAACTCTCTCGTACGGCTGAAGTAATTTGTGATCTGGATGCAGATATTATTGCGCTGCAGGAGATAGAAAACAGACGGATTGTCAATCAGTTAATCACACTCTTAAAAAAGGTAGGCTGCGCCTATAATTACAGTGCCGTTACAAGTAAAAAAGGTGCACCTATACAGGTAGCACTGCTCTCAAGATATCCTCTAAAAAAACAAAAAGATATCGTAGTAAATTACTCTCCTAAGGTACGAAATATACTGGAAGTAGACGTGAAGTTAGGCCACAACAGCGTGAAACTCTTTGTTAATCACTGGAAATCCAAAGCTTATAAAGGTTATGAAAGTAAACGTATTGCATATGCCAAAGCACTACAGGCACGTATAGCTAAGCTCTCTTTTGATAAAGAGTATGTGCTATTGGGTGATTTTAATTCCGATTATAATGCCTATTTGACATTGGATGAGAAGCTCAATGATACAGGAGGAAAAACAGCTTTTTCCGATATCTTAAAGACGAGGATCGAGGAGTATGAAATGCCCCGCGCAAAACCTCAATGGCACTATACGCTCTGGAAGGAATTAGAACCTACCGAGCGGTGGAGCCAAAAGTTTTTTGGTAAAAAATCTACGCCGGATCAGATCGTTTTACCAAGACAGATGTTTGACGGAAAAGGTATAGACTATGTCAATAACTCTTTTGGGGTGTTTAAGGCAAAGTATCTTTTTACTAAGCGGGGATATATCAATAGGTGGCGATATAAAAAGGGAAAACATATGGCAAAGGGCTACTCTGATCATCTCCCTGTCTATGCCTATTTTGATACCAAACCTTATCGAAAAGGCGGTGACAGAACAGAAGATAGCAGAAAAACCAGAACTATAGAATTTCTTTATCATGTAGAGAGTTTGCAGGGAAAAATAGAATTAAAAGATGTCGTGGTCATACTCAAACGAGGCGTTCACGCCATAGTAAAACAGCATCCGTACGGAAGAGGAATCATGCTCTATGGTTGTGCTTCAAAACTCAAAGAGGGCTACAGATATGACCTCTTGGTAGATGCGATTAAAAGTTATAGGGGATTAAAAGAAATCACATCGGTGTATACGCTCAAACAGAAAGGAAAAATAGATACGAGCCCATATCTCAAAGATATCTCCGGTTTAGATAGACTTGAGCAAAATGAAGTAATTAGAAACATTAAAGGTATATATAAAAACCGTCATCTTTATGTGGGAGAGCTAAAAATACCTCTTTATTTTAAAAAGAAAAAATTGATGCCTAAAAATGGCTCCAAGCTAAAGATAGACTATGCACATCTAGGGTATTATAAGCGATTGCAACTGGTCATCTACAGCAAAAAAGATTTTAGAATAATGGAGTAAAAATGGCATACTATTCTTGGATTTTAGCATTTCATGTGATGAGTTTTATCTCTTGGATGGCATTTTTGTTTTATATGCCAAGACTCTTTATTTACCATAGAGAAAATGCAGATCTTTCTGCTTTTACGGATGTGGTAAAAGTACAAGAGTATAAACTACAAAAAATGATCGGTGTACCTGCTATGTGGGCTACGCTACTTTCCGGTATAATGATGCTTTATCTTAATAGTGATCTCTTTTCCAGCGGTATATGGATCTATGCCAAACTCTTTGCATTAGCAAATTTGTTGGCCTATCATATCTCTTTGGGAAAGATAAGAGAGATAATGGTAGATAACCCCCGATATAAGAGTTCAAAATGGCTTAGAGTCTATAATGAAGTACCAACGCTTCTAATGATATTTATAGTTATTATGGTGGTAGTAAAACCATTTTAATGGTATACTATATATAATTTAAAATACAAAGGATAAAACATGACATTACCAGAGATAACACTGCCTAAAATAGACTTGCCTTTTGATATTCCTCTATTGCTTCATCCCAGTATTGACCACTTTGCTATTGTACTTCCCGTTATTGTGTTGCTGTTAGAGTTTTACAACCTTTTTGCACAACGAAAAAGTATAGGTCTGTTTTCATCGCTGTTGCTTGTTTTGACTGTCATAGCATTTGCAGCAGCCTATTTTACAGGTGTAGTCGATGGAAAAGAGGCCTATGATTTACTGCCTACAGAGGGTCAAGAAGAGCTTAAATTTCATAAACTTCTAGGGACATATCTGCTTTTGGCATCTGTCGCACTGCTCTTATTTAAGTTATTGGCAATGAGTGGCAAAAAGATTTTTAAGGTGCTTTTTTTCCTTGTGCTTCTCGGCTTTATCGCTGTTACATTTCAGCAAGGTAAAGATGGCGGTGAACTTGTCTATGAGTACGGTGCAAATGTAAAGAGAGTTAAGGTATTGGACGATAAACTGTTTGATACGCAAGAGGCACTTGAAGAGGCTAAAGAGGAGGAAAATAGTCAAAATCAGCCACCACTACAAGAGGCATCGCAACCGTTAGAGAGCCATACGGAAAAAAATGTTCAAATAGCAAATGAAGAGCAGAGTGAACCCGATACGACAAAACCAAAAGTGATAGAAAACGATACTTTGCCTCAAGAGATCCCCTCTGATGCGACCCAATCATCCAGTATGCAAAAGAACATAAAAATTGAGGACAATATAACAGAAGTAAAAAGTGAGATACGTTCTAGTAGTACCGGTAGTCTAAAGATGGATCAAAGAGTAAAAGAGCCTCCCCTTTTAGAAACAACAACGTCAGAAAACAGATCAGCCGTAGCCATCCCTGAAGTACCGGAAATTCCCAAAGTTCAGGCTAAAGACCAACTAGAAGAGCGCGTGAAAAAAATTGAAGATATTACAGCAGAGATGCAGAGGCTTAAGATAGAGACACATTAAATAGATTAAGATCCTCCGTCTCCGGCAGGGTCATATTCTATCTCATAGCGCTCTTTGGGTATATATGTTTTTAAATTAGAAAGGTATTTTGCCATCTGTATCGTTTGGTTTTCATCCAGTGCTTTGGCAAAAGAGACCATGATAGCTCCGTTTGCAGAGCGTGTGATACCCTTTTGAAGATTACGAAGTCGTCTAAGCAGGGTCTCCTCCTTTACTCCTTGAAGTCTAGGGCTGGCACCTATACCCTCACCGTACATACCGTGGCAGGAGTTGCATCCATTTTTCAAATAGAGCTTCTCCATAACGTTTTCTGCATCAATAAAGATGGTTATTAAACATATCAATAAAATTTTCATATCTCTATTTTATCTAAGTAATGTGAAAAAAAGATTATGCCGTCTCATAGATCACTTTTGCCAGATAGAGACCTTCAGACGGAGCCAAGTGTGTACTATGTTTTACCTCCCCTTGCAGTTGCTCCCGAAGCTGTTTAAGCGTTAGTGAGGATTGTGCACAGAGCATAGCAGCCTCTACCATCATACGCACTTGAGCACGCAAGAATCCGTTTGCTTCAAAGTAGATGACGTGGTACGCACCTCTTTTTCGGTAGTGGACTTTGTAAATCTTTCTGATAGTTGTATTGGTAGGGCTACCGGTCTTTCTAAACATAGCAAAATCATGCCTGCCCCTAAAACACTCTAGGGCTTTGGTGAGTATATGGGGATTAAAAGGGGGATAGTAAGAGACATACTTTTGTTCAAAAACAGAGGGTTTTACTGTTTTGAAGAGATAACGATAGAGACGTTTTTTTGCCCAAAAACGGGCATGAAATGCACTATCAACAGGGGTAATATGTTTAAAGTGTATATGTGTGAGTTTACTATTTAGACAAGAGGTAAGTCTCTTTAGGTCACTCCAGTAACCGGGAATGTCAAAATGTATCACTTGCCCGGTAGCATGAACTCCCGCATCGGTACGGCCTGAACCTACTATATTGTTATAAATATGCAAAGAATGTAGTGCCTCTTCAATGTCGCTAGTAACAGTAGGGAGATCTGTTGTTTGTCTCTGAAATCCATGATAGGCAGATCCGTCATAGGCTATTATAGCTTTGATACGTTGAATATCTGCCATTAAAAGTACCTTAAGACCCGTTTTTTAAAAAGCCATCTTCCCAATACAAACAGTCCAATCACGGCTAGGAGCATTATTGGAAAATTACCCCATTTTTCCAGAGAGGTTGCGACGATATAAAGTCCCAAGGTGGTGAGTGATATGACGATAAATGCATAATTTTTCTGATACCTTGGATTGATCATTGAAAAAGATGCCACAAGATAGAGGGAAAGAAAGGGGATTAGACTGACAAAGAGAAAAAAGAGTAACCTTCTTAGCATTTTGATATTGCTTGATGCTTTACTCCAGAGTGCAATCGTGTTTTCAAATTTAAAGATTTGGTTTTTACTTCTGTCGAATACCTCCAGACTCTCATATTTTGCCTGTTGCAATTTCTCTTTTGTGTATGTATATCCATAGCCGTGTTCAAGGCGCAGGGATGTGATATGATTAGTTTTATTTAATTTTCCCTTCTGTGAGGAGAAGAACTGCTCCTCAGTTTTTTTGGTACGGTTATAGATCACTAGATTGTGAAAGGTGTCTTGTTCTTTTGATTTAACATAGATATAGTAATCCCCAAACTTTTGACCCAGTTTCCCCGGTATAATATTGAGTTTTGCTTCCAGTTTTTTGGTGTGGATAAAGGCTTTGTTAAACTGTTTGCTCAAAGGCATTGCAAGAAAAGCGATAACAAGAAGCAAAAGAGAAAAAAGAAGCGCAAGATAAAACAGCGGTTTTAGAACTTTGTCTGCACTAAGCCCCAGGGCATAGAGTGCAATAAGCTCGTTTTCTTGTGAAAGCCTTAGTAATACGTTAGAGAGTGCAGTAATAAATGAGAGCGGAAGCGTATAGAAGACAATATCGGGTACGGCATAGCTATAGAGTGTCAGTATTTCTAGAAAACTAAGCTGTATTTTGGAAGTTAAAGATGCTATTTTGACGAGAAAGACCAATGAGAGAATAAGAAAAAAGGGTAAAAAGACGGTAAGAAACGACGTGCTAAAATGGGATGAGATATATCCTCTAACGTTAACCATACAGTATCATATCCAAAAGTTGTGATGCCTGTGTATCATAGAGATAGACAATGAGTGTAGCAAGTGCCAAAAAGGGGATAAAAGGTACACCCCTCTCTCTCCATATCATTGCAGGAATAATGGCAAGCAGGGCAGAGAGGAAGATGGCTATGAAAAAGTTTGGAAAACCCAGTAGCGCGCCCATCGTACCTGCAACAATGACATCTGCCCCGCCCATAGCCTCCTTACGGGCAATAAGCGAAGAGAGCAGACCGACAAGATAGAGTCCTCCGGCAGCAATGCCTGCATAGAGAAGCGCATCGAGAAAATCTGGTTGTACCAGTGCAAGAGCAAGGGCAGTGAAATTGATCGAATCTGGTACGGCCATGTATTTGAAATCTATCATGACCAGGGCAAAGAGTGCCGAAAAAGAGGCAGCCACAAAAGGCAGGTACCACACAAGCCCTATTTTCATATAGAGTATCACAAAAATAACACCGGTAAGAAATTCGACGATAGGGTACTGTTTGTCGATAGGGGCTTTGCAAAATGCACATTTTCCCCCAAGTGCCAACCATGAGAAGATAGGGATATTGTGGTACCACTTCAGAGGGGTTTGGCAGGATTGGCATTTGGATGCAGGAAAGGCGATATTCTCATTCTTCGGTATACGGTAAATTACCACATTGAGAAATGAACCTATCATGATACCAAAGATAAAGAGCATTGCTCCTAAGAGTATTTCCGTCATTGTAAACCTCCGAAGCGTCGTGTACGCTGTGTATAATGTGTGATGATACTATCAAGCTCTTGCGTATTGAAATCAGGCCATAGCGTAGGGGTAAAATAGAACTCCGCATAAGATATCTGCCATAACAAAAAATTGGAGATACGTTCTTCTCCCGAAGTACGAATAAGCAGGTCGATATCAGAGTAGGGTGTTTGAAGTGCCCGGGATATATCTTTTTCCGTAAGTACGCTTTTCCCTTCTTTTACTATATCATTGACTACACCGACAATCTCGGCACGTCCACCGTAGTTCAGCGCCAAAACCTGTGTGAGAGAGTGATTCTCTTTTGTACGTGCCTCTGTCTCTTTAATACGTTTTTGAAGCGGCTTGGAAAATCTTGTCATGTCGCCTATGGCCAAAAAACGTACATGGTGCTTTTGATATACCGGTAACTCTTTTTTCAAGTAGGTATCTAAAAGTTTCATTAGAAATTCAACTTCTAGTTTGGGACGTTTCCAGTTTTCGGTACTAAAGGCATAAAAAGTTACCGTCTCTATAGTAGGGTGGTTGGCACAATAAGTGGTAATATCACGGATGACATCTGCACCTTTTTCATGACCTTTCGTACGTTTAAGTCCACGCTCTTGTGCCCATCTTCCATTACCATCCATGATGATTGCCAAATGTTTTAAAGGGGTTTCTTCTCTCATCTCTTCTTTATCGCTTTGGTGCATATTTTTTCTGCTTCATTGATGATTTTAAACGAGAGTGTTAGTTTGTTCCAACGCCCTAGAGCAATGTGTGTATCATGTGTAATAAAGGTAATCTCATTCTCATCACCGCCAAAACTTTTAGCATCTTTGAGCAGATTATAGCACACGGCGTCAACATTTTTTTGTCTCAAGAGATGCGTAGCATTTTCTAAACCTTTTTTACTATCCATCTCTGCTTTAAAAGCGATGGTTTTGATACTTGTTTTATCTAAACTTGAAAGAATATCAGGGGTTTGTGTAAGTGTAATATTCCACTCATTACCAAGAGATGATTTTTTTACTTTTCCTTCTTCTGGAGACTCTGGTGTAAAGTCGGCTACAGCCGCCACCATAAACAAATAAGGCTCAAAGTTTGTATCTTTTTTTGCAAGCACTAGGGCTTTTTGCGTAAGAGATAAAAGTGCATTTGCATCTTCAAAGTTATCGCTAGTGATGGCTAGAGGTAAACCTTCTACACCCATAGAAGTAATATAGTGTACTTTTGCACCTCTGAGGTAGAGCGACAAACAAAGTGCTTTCGCCATTTTTCCAGAAGAGAAGTTAGAGACGTAACGTACTTCATCTATCTTCTCTCTGCTCCCTCCACCTGTCACTATGGCAGGTCTTCCTTCCCAAAATGACTCTTTTAGAAGTGCTCTTGCAACAGCAAAAAATATCTCACTAGGTTCTGCCAATGCACCATTGCCTGTGTCACCACAAGCGAGTAGTTTTTCTTGGGGCTGTATGAGCGTATAGTTTGTGGATTGAAGTTTTTTTAGGCTTTCGTCTGTGTGGTGATTTGCAAGCATTTGTGTATTTGCAGCAGGAGCTATAAGTACCTCGCCCTTAAAAGCAAGTACTGTTTGCGTAAGAATGTTATCTGCGATGCCTTGACTTAGTTTATTAAGCGTGTTTGCAGTAGTAGGGGCTATGACAAAAACATCACAAAGTTTACCTATGTCTATGTGGTTAAGCGTAGAACTCCATGATTCAGAATCTTCAGTAAGTACAGGATTTCGGGTCAGTGCTTCAAAAGTAAGGGCTGAGATAAAACGCTCTGCTGAAGGCGTCATCACAACATGTACGTCAGCACCTGCTTTGACAAATAATCTTACTAGGTCACAGGCTTTATAGGCCGAGATACTCCCTGTTACCCCTAGAAGTATAGACTTTCCTGTTAAATCAATATGCATACTATACCTAAGCGTCTTTGTTAAAGAATTTATAGAAAAAATCTTTGACGGTTTTCATCTGTATTCTTGAAATGGCCAAGCTCCCTTTTTCTATATTTTGATTGACCGTGGTTCCCGCAGCGATGATGACTTCATCCTCTATGGTCACCGGTGCAATAATTTGGGTATCCGAGCCGATAAAGACATTTTTACCGATGTTGGTTTGGTGTTTCTTTTGTCCGTCATAGTTACAGGTAATCATACCTGCACCGATATTGGTACCCTCGTCAATAGTTGCATCGCCTATATAGGCCAAGTGTCCGGCCTTAACTCCGGTAAGCATAGATTTTTTCACTTCTACGAAGTTTCCAATATGGCTCTCTTTAAGTGTAGATTGGGGACGTATCCTTGCCATAGGCCCCACATCAGAGTTTTCTATATGTGAATCTTCTATGATGGAGTGTGTTTTTATATGTGAAGCAATGATATGCGATGACCCTTGAATACTTACGCCATTTTCTAAGATACACTCACCTTCAAATGTAGCACGTGAATCGATATAGATCGTCTCAGGTAAACGCATGGTAACCCCTGCATGCATCCAAAACCGTTTAATGCGTCTTTGCATAATCTCTTCGGCTACACAGAGGTCGAATTTTGAGTTCACCCCTTTAAACTCCTCCTCCTTAACATAGACAGGGTGTACGGTTTTACCTTCATCTACGGCCATTTTAACAATATCCGTGAGGTAATACTCCTTTTGGGCATTGTTGTTATCAAGGAGAGGAATATATCGCTTAAGTACGGCAGTACTTACTGCATAGATACCTGCATTGACGGTTGTCGTCTGTAGTTCAGTCTCACTACAGTCCTTCTCTTCTATAATCTCTTTGACTTTTCCGTTCTCTATGATGACTCGTCCATAGCCGCCTGGATTCTCAAGGTTGATGACAGACATATTAATTTCTGCATCTCCGGTGCTTAGAGCCAAAAGGGAGTCTTTGGTAATAAGCGGCATATCGCCATTGAGAATAAGTGTACGTTCATTTTTAGTTTCTACACCTTTCATTGCACCGCCGGTTCCGGGGTATTTTTGGGCATCTTGTATATGAAAATGTATATTTGTATAGTGTGATTCTACTTGCTTTCGGATACGCTCAGCTTGATGAAAGAGTACTACGGTGATATCATCAGATATCTGCCGTGCCGCATCAATCGCATGAAAGAGCATCGGTTTTCCTGAGATCTCATGAAGTACTTTGGGGGTTGCAGATTTCATTCTGCTGCCTTTTCCGGCAGCAAGGATAACAACAGAGATTGACATAGCCATTCCTTAAGTTTGGAGCTTTGAAGATTTTATTTTGTAGGTGAGATTATATCTAAAAATTGTCAGAAAAAGTCAATAAGGTTGTCTGATTTATGATAAAATGATACCCATTTAATACAATAGAGGTTTGACGTGACTTGTAAACATTTTGGAGCCTGTGGCTCTTGCGGGCTTCATGCCTATAGCTATGAAGAACAATTGGCTCAGAAAGAGAGCAAGGTAAGTACATTATTTAAACCTTTTTATAAAAAGACCATAGAAGTCTTTGACTCACCCGTTTCACACTATAGAGCACGTGCAGAGTTTCGTATTTGGCATGACGGAGATATCTGTAGTTATGCTATGGGTAATAGTAGTAAAGACGCTGCTATAAACATAGAGGAGTGCCCAAAAGTCATACTCCCTATAGAAAAGCGTATGTGGCGACTTTTAGAGAAAATAAATGTTTCACAAGAGATACTAAAAAAGAGACTTTTTGCAGTAGAGTTCTTAGCCACTACTACAGATGAGTGTCTGATTACCATGCTTTATCATAGAAAATTGGATGATGCGTGGCATACGGAAGCTAAACTGTTAGAGAGCGAATTACAGTGTAAAGTCATGGGACGCAGTCGTAAACAAAAGATGATACTCTCGGATGAGTTTGTTACGGAAAAACTGAATATAGATGGAAAAACTTTTGTCTATGTTCAGTATGAAAGTGGTTTTACCCAGCCAAATCCGGCAGTCAATATCAAGATGGTAGAGTGGGTTATCAGACAAGCAAAGCATATAAAACAGGGTGATTTTTTGGAAGCGTATTGTGGACTGGGAAACTTCACCTTGCCTCTTTCATACTACTTTAATAAGGTACTTGCCACGGAGATAAGTAAAAACTCAATCAAAGCAGCCTTAGAGAACTGTACATTAAACGGTATCGATAATATCGCTTTTGCCCGACTCTCTTCGGAGGAGATGACCCAGGCACTAAAAGGAACAAGAGCATTTAACAGACTTTCACATATAGATTTGGCATCTTATGATTTTTCTACTGTGTTGGTTGACCCACCACGGGCAGGTTTAGATGAAGGAACCATAGAACTTATATCAAATATAGAAAATATTATTTATATATCCTGTAACCCAGAGACATTGGCTAGAGACTTGGAGAGACTTACAAAAACACATATAGTGAAAAAGGTTGCGATGTTTGATCAATTTCCCTATACCTTACATATAGAGTGTGGGGTATTTTTGGTAAAAAAGTAATATATCTTTACATCCTTTGGGTATAATTTTACCAATATACTATCTAGGGATCTGTAATGGTAGACTTAAAGATGATACAGCAAGCACAGCAAAGATTAGAGGATGTCGTATATCATACCCCTCTCTCTTATGCTCCGATATTAAGCAAAATGACAGGGTATGAGGTCTATTTGAAAAAAGAGAATCTTCAGCATACGGGAGCCTTTAAACTTAGAGGAGCATTTAATAAAATAGCCTCACTTATAGAGCAGCAAGGAGAGGGGCAAGACAATGCCATTAGTGTTGTAGCCGCATCTGCGGGCAACCATGCACAGGGGGTGGCATATGCTGCTAAACATTTTGGGATAGAATCCACCATTGTGATGCCTGTATCTACACCGCTTGTGAAGATACAGGGTGTCAAAGATTTAGGTGCGAAGGTGATACTCAAGGGTACCAATTATGACGAAGCTTATGCCTATGCAGTGGCGTACGGTGAAACACATAAACATATCTTTGTGCACCCCTTCACAGATGAGGAGGTGATTGCAGGGCAGGGGACTATCGCATTGGAGATGTTGGAAGAACTCGATTTGATAGACGCTCTTATCGTGCCGGTAGGGGGCGGAGGACTGATTTCGGGTATGGCACTGGCGGCCAAAGAGCTTAGCCCTAGTACAAGAGTCATTGCCGTCTCTGCTGCCGGAGCCCCTGCGATGAAACACTCTTATGATGCAAGTACGCCAATTGATACTATTTCCGTGCGAACTATTGCAGACGGTATTGCCGTACGGGATACTTCTGAAAAAACCTTAGCATGCATTTTAGAGCATGTAGATCGTTTTGAGACGGTATGTGAAGATGAGATTGCATCTGCTATACTTTTTTTACTAGAGAGACAAAAAGTACTTGTAGAGGGTGCGGGAGCTGTAGGCGTGGCGGCATTAATGCATGGCAAGATAGATTTGCCTAAAGGTTCAAAAGTAGCAGTAGTGCTTAGCGGCGGAAATATCGATGTAACGATGCTCTCACTTATTATAGAAAAAGGGCTGATGAAGTCTGCACGAAAAATGAAGCTTCAGGTACTATTGGTTGATAAGCCGGGTGCGCTGCACGCTTTTACTAAAATTCTTACAGAGATTGGTGCAAATATCGTACAGATAGGCTATGACAGAACCTCTACGGATTTGGAGTTTGGAGATGCACATGTTCTGGTCTCTTTGGAGACCAAAGGCAAAGAGCATCAAGCATATATCAAGAAGAAGCTAACGGAAAACGGATTCTCTTTTTCAGAGGAGCGTTAGTTTAGATTAATTTTTTTTACTCTGGAGCGATACTTTTTTGTCATAATGTCATAAAACTTTTTTCCCTCGGGGCTGCTTAATTGTGATTTATCTTGTATGACTGAAAATAACAGATACTCTGTTGAGTTTGGATTCCACTTGGTATTGTTAAACTTTGTAGAAAGCCATGCCACACGTTCACCCCCGCATCTATAGGTGATCCACCTGTTATGTATCGGGGTTGAGGGGTGTGATTCAATTCCTATACTTTCAGCGTTTCTTCCACTGGATGTTATGATATTGGTGATCTTAGAGATAGGGGTTGTCTGCCACTTCTCAAATCCGGTTGTCAAGAAGGATTGCCTTACCTCTCTAAGGAGCTGTTCATATTGGTAGATACAGCTAGATAAGGAAGCATCAGTTCTAGATAGAGCTAGTTTGGGCAGGGCAACAGATGCCAAAATGCCGATGACAACGATAACAAAAATTAGTTCAATCATTGTGAAAGCAGATTTTGTCTTATGCATCATCTTTGTATCCTTATATGTAATATTTGGTAGTATAGAGTATCAATGTCAAAAAATGTCAAAAGAAGATATTTTTTTAAAAGGGTATTTTTAGAGAAGGGGTGCTAAAGTGTCTCATGAACAATCAAAGGATTCATCAATGATAGCGATAGACTTAGGTTCTAATACCCTGCGTGTTTTGGCATATGATTGCAGCAGTGAAGAAAAAGAGGCGGCATTTGAAACGGTAGTGAAAACTGCTGATGGTTTGGCCGTATCCGGCATGATAAATGATGCAGCGGTACAAAGAGTTATCGAAGCACTTAAAAGCGCGCAAGCACAACTGGATTTTAGAAGTCGACCACTAAGGGCAGTGACGACGGAAGCCATACGTAGGGCATCTAATGCAGATAAGGTACTTCAAGAGATTAAAGAAGCCACAGATGTTGATTTTGAAATAATTACCCCTGAAGAGGAGGCAAGACTGACACTGCTTGCAGTAAAGCAGAGACTTAAGAATTTATATAATACTCCGGACACCTTTGTCTTAGTCGATATAGGCGGCGGCTCTACAGAGCTTATATTCTGCTACGGCAAAAGGAGAATAAGCAGAAGTTTTTCCATAGGCATCGTAACAATTGCACAAAGCTATGAAAATTTAGAAAATATTCAAAAGGCACTGCCTAAAGAGATGTATCAGATGCAGATATTCTGTACGCAAATGTATGAGAGATATGGCAAACCAGACTCTTTTGTAGCCACAGCCGGTACACCGACGACAGTAGCAGCTATGAAACTGGGTTTGGATTACGAAACATATGATGCAGGAAAAATCAATGGCACGCTATTGGAGATAGAGGATTTGGATTTTTATCTTCAAAAACTTCTAAAGATGCCTTTTGAAGCACGTGAAAGAGCAGTGGGTACAGGACGTTCGGATTTGATAGCCGCAGGTATTCTTATCTATAAAGAGATCTATAGGATGCTTGATATGAAGTGTTGTATTGTCATTGATGACGGTTTAAGAGAAGGCGTTGCAATACAGATGTGTGTAAAAAGTGCTTCAAGCAGTCAGAAAAGATGAAGACAAAATATTGGGGTGGGGATAAAAACTCCATCTTCTTGCCTGCCGGAAGACTTTAGGAGTGTGAATGTAAAAACGGTGCTACAATGAAAAAAAAGGAAAAACAACATTCACACTTCCTGCTCGAAGTCTAATCCAAAAATGTCAAAAAATGTCAAAAACTTTTTTAGAGCTAGAAAGAGCATTATCAATAATAATTGGATATAATCGAAAAAATCTATGAAATGGAGTGTGTAATGAGACAAATGTCCGGTGCACAGATGGTCTGTGAAGCCATTATTGCCGAGGGGGTCAAAACGGTATTTGGCTATCCCGGCGGAGCAATTATGCATGTGTATGATGAAATTTATAAGCAAAAGGGCTTTAAGCATATATTAAATCGTCATGAGCAGGCATCTGTTCATGCAGCAGACGGTTATGCCAGAGCCACAGGTGAAGTCGGGGTAGCCATGGTTACTTCAGGTCCAGGATTTACCAATGCAGTCACCGGACTTGCTACTGCTTACATGGATTCTATTCCTCTAGTGGTTATCTCGGGACAGGTACCCACTTCGCTCATCGGTACAGATGGTTTTCAAGAGATTGATGCGGTAGGGATCTCTCGTCCCTGTACCAAGCACAATTTTCTGGTTCGCTCTTTAGAGGAGCTTCCCCGCATACTCAAAGAGGCTTTTTATATTGCACGTTCGGGTCGTCCGGGACCTGTACTTGTAGATATACCCAAAGATATTACGGTAGCAATTGGTATGTTTGAATATCCCAATAGGGTAGAGATACCTACATATAAACCTACTTATAAAGGGAATGCAAAACAGATTGAAAAAGCAGTACGGGCTATCAAAGATGCAAAAAAACCTCTGCTGTATATCGGTGGAGGCGTGGTACTCTCGAATGCTTACGAAGAGGTACGTGCGTTAGCCGAAAAAACGCAGATACCGGTAGTAGAGACTTTGATGGCCAGAGGAGTGATGGGTGCTAACAGCCCCTTGCTTATCGGAATGTTGGGTATGCATGGAAGCTATGCTTCTAATATGGCGATGAGTGAGACCGATTTAGTCATCTCTCTTGGCGCACGCTTTGATGACAGGGTGACGGGAAAGCTTTCTGAGTTTGCCAAATATGCCGATATTATCCATGTCGATATCGATGCAGCCAATATCGGCAAATTGGTAGATGTAGACTATCCTATAGTCGGAGATGTGAAGCAGGTACTTGAGGTAATGTTACCGCAGCTTGACGGTGTAGAGACAGAGCGCTATGAAGCATGGAGAAAGATACTAAGACGTTATGACGAACTGCACCCCTTAAGTTATGTAGACTCTAACGAGGTTATTAAGCCTCAGTGGGTGATTGAGCGTGTCGGTGAGCTAGTAGGCAAGGATGCCATTATTACATCGGATGTGGGACAACATCAGATGTGGGCAGCACAGCACTATCCTTTTGATAGACCACGTCAATGGATAAACTCCGGAGGACTTGGTACAATGGGTTTTGGGTTTCCGGCAGCCATGGGTGCCAAAATGGCTTTTCCCGATAAAACGGTGATTAATGTTACGGGTGACGGTTCGATTTTGATGAATATGCAAGAGTTGGTTACGGCTGCCGAGTATAAGATACCGGTGATTAACCTTATACTCAATAATCATTTTCTCGGCATGGTAAGACAGTGGCAGACATTCTTTTATGAAAAACGCTACTCCGAGACTGATTTATCCTTTCAGCCAAACTGGAAAGCGTTGGCCGAGGCTTGTGGAGGTATCGGATATGATATAACCACAAAAGAGGAGTTTGACACTGCACTTAAAGATGCAATCAAACAGGATAAAGTCTGTTTTATGAATGTAGCAGTTGACCGTTTTGAAGATGTACTTCCTATGGTACCCGCAGGCGGGGCACTCTTTAATATGCTATTACCAAAAACAGAGAAATCAGACGGGGAGGCTTAAGATGCAGAACAATGTAAATGAAAGACGTGTTATCTCTGTCATTGTCAAAAATGAGAGTTCTGTACTAGCACGTGTGACAGCACTCTTTGCAGGCCGTGGATATAACATTGAATCACTCACGGTTGCCCCTATTCCCAATTCGGATATGTCACATATGAGTATTGAGACAAACGGTTCTGCCAAAGTAATGGAGCAGATAACCAAGCAGTTGCATAAGCTGATTCCTGTCTATAAGGTGATTGAACATGAAGAGATGATAGAAAAAGAGATGGTCTTGGCGAAATTTCCGATTGCTGAGAACCTTTCGGATATCTCCGTGCTCTCTGCCGCTTATAACGGAGGGGTGGTCAATGTAGGCAAAGAGATGATCATTGTTATGGTAGCAGATGAGCCAAAGCGTATTAAACACTTTATCGATGCTGCACAGCGATACAATCCCGTCGAGATTATACGTGGTGGGGTCGTGGCAATAGAAAGATAAACGTGCACAAGGGTAGATCTTACCTTATCCAAGGACTTTAATGACCTATAAACTCTCTGAAATTACAAGAAAACTGGATATAGATTTTAATGGAAAGGATGTCGATATAGACGGTATCCATACATTAAGTAAAGCCACATCCACGCAACTGAGCTTTTTTACCGATAGTAGGTATGTTTCAGAGCTTTCAAAGACAAAAGCGGCAGCAGTATTGATTGATGAAAAGCATGCCCCGCTGTTGCCTAAGCGTACCATTGCACTCATTACCGATGAAGCCTACTTAAAACTGGCATACGCCTCAGCCTTTTTCGCACACCCGATTATTACAAAACAGAGAGTTCCGAAACTGGGTGAACATTGTGATATAGATCAATCTGTATATTTCGGAAATTCTGTAACAGTAGGAAAGAATGTTACCATTATGGCCGGATGCTACATAGGTGATAATGTAACCATAGGTGAAAATACACGCATTTATCCCAATGTTACACTCTATCATGATACGCGCATAGGTGAACATTGTATTATCCATGCCGGCTCTGTATTAGGCTGTGACGGCTATGGGTTTGCACATACCAAAGAGGGTGAACATATAAAAATACATCAAAATGGCAATGTAGTGATAGAAGACCATGTAGAGATAGGTGCAAACTGTACGATAGATAGAGCGGTATTTGGAAGTACGGTGATTCATAGGGGGACAAAACTAGATAATCTCATACAGATTGCACATAACTGTGAGATAGGAGAGCATACTTTGTTGGCAGCACAGGTTGGACTTGCAGGTTCGACAATCTTACAACGAAATGTTGTCATGGGTGGACAGAGTGCTACGGCAGGACATCTTGAGATAGGTGCATTTACAACCATTGCCGGAAAAAGCGGGGTAACCAAATCACTTGAAGGTAAAAAAACCTATGCGGGTTTTCCTGCCATGGAGATAAAGCTGTGGCGTAAAATGCAAGCACTGCTTATGAGGCTTGTTAAACATCGTTCGTTATAATAATTTATAACAATTTAAAGGAGTAAAGATGAGTACGACAGTTACGCAAATAGATCAAATGCCCTTAAGCGGTACAAAAGAGGGAAAAATAACAGTAACAACGGTATCAGAACCCTATGGTCCAAATTCTGAACCTGTAGCCAGCATTGGTATTTCATTGCAGGCTGATGCCAAAGAGCCTGATTGGAAAGTACATATCCCAAAAGCCAATATCGATGCTGTGATAACTGCCCTTGAGGAAGCAAAAAAACATCTATAAGGTTTTTGGATTTCTAAGATTGTTTGATGGAAATTTTAATCCATTATCCTTTTATACTTTGGTACAATGCGATGAATATAATGTTTAGGATAATATGTGTCAACGCTTCAAACAATCAAATCACTGATACAAGAGCGTATCCTGGTCATCGACGGGGCTATGGGTACACAAATACAAGATTTAGAAGTACCTGCGGAAGCATGGGTTTGTGATAAAGGGATCAGTCAGGAGGGGTGTAATGAGCTTCTGATTGATACCGCACCTGCGTTGCTTAAACGTATTCATATGCGTTATGCTATGGCAGGGGCTGATCTGATAAAAACAAATACTTTTGGATGTATGCCTTGGGTGTTAGATGAGTACCAAATGGGGGAGCGTGCTTATGAACTCTCTAAAAAAGGTGCTGCTCTCGTAAAAGAGATATGCAAGGAGTATGCTACACCGGAACAGCCACGTTTTGTATTAGGTTCTATTGGACCAGGTACAAAGTTACCATCATTGGGGCATATACATTATGATGAGATGTATGAAGGGTACAAAATAGTAGCTGAAGGTCTCATAGACGGGGGTTGTGATATTTTTTTACTGGAGACCTGTCAGGATCCTTTGCAGAT